>Ga0081455_10000447_pt1 | contig 54331 bp, 39 predicted proteins | sample TabmetS3T2R1_FD_70207 | JGI IMG/M metagenome (GOLD analysis project Ga0081455, IMG submission 70207) | Tabebuia heterophylla rhizosphere microbial communities from the University of Puerto Rico - S3T2R1 | ecosystem: Host-associated > Plants > Roots > Rhizosphere ...
CTTCTACCTTTTTGCCTGCTGCATGGTCTCGCTGGGGACGATGTTTTCGTCGTTCTGGATCCTTGCGAACAACAGCTGGATGCAGGTGCCGCTCGGTCACACGATTGTCGACGGCAGGATCATCCCTGAGGACTGGTGGGCCATTATGACCGGACCGATCATGCGCGTGCGCTGGCCACACATGATCCTTGCTGCCTTCTTGACGACCGGCATGTGCGTCGCGGCAACGGGCGCCTGGTACACGCTGCGCGGCGTCCATCGCGCGGAAGCGCGCGTGATGCTCCACTGGGGACTCGGATTGGTCGCGATGCTCATTCCGATCCAGCTCTTTTTTGGCCATTTGACCGGCCTCTACGTGCTCAAGCATCAGCCAGCCAAGTTCGCGGCCATCGAGGCGCGCTGGAAGACGCAGCAACCGGCGAGTGAGGTGCTGTTCGCCATTCCCGACGAGGCGCGTGAACGCAATTTGCTTTCTATCGAGATCCCAAAACTCGGCAGTTTCATCGCCTCCGGCAACTGGACGGCCCGCGAAATCGGACTTGATACCTTTCCGCCACAGGATCGGCCGCCGGTGTTAGTCCCCTTCTTCGGCTTCCGCATCATGGTGGGGATGGGCCTGATCATGCTGGCTGTGTCTTGGCTGGGGTCATGGCTACGGCTTCGGGGTCGGCTCGAGACGACACGCTGGTATCTTTGGGGAACGTTCTTTGCTTTTCCGACGGGCTTCATCGCCATCCTCAGCGGTTGGTACACCGCCGAGGTCGGGCGCCAGCCATGGGTTGTCTATGGGCTGCTGCGCACCAGAGACGCGGTTACACCGTCACTCACAACCGGCGACGTGATTGTGTCGCTAGCCAGCTACGTTCTCGTCTACGCGTTCATCTACTCCTTTGGCGTGTACTACATCTACAAACTTCTGCGGCAGGGACCGACCGTCGAGGCAAAGGCAATTCCGGGAGCCACGGCAAGCCGGCCGCTGGCATACGCCGACTTGGCTGAGACCGCGACCGGCGGTGGGCTTGAGGTCGGTAGGTGAGCGCCATGGACCCGAGTACTCTGGCATTGTTTTGGGCGTGTGTTCTCGGCTGCGCGATCCTCATCTATGTGATCCTGGACGGCTTTGACCTCGGTGTCGGGGTGCTGTTTGGAACCACCCGCCACGAGGGGTATAGGGTCCAAATGATGGCCACAATCGCTCCGTTCTGGGATGGCAACGAGACCTGGCTGGTGGTGATCGGAGCTGGGTTGTTCGCGGCATTTCCCGATGCCTATGCCGTGCTGCTCAGCGCCTTTTACTTTCCGGTCCTGTTGATGCTGTTTGGCTTGATCTTCCGCGGCATCGCCTTTGAGTTCCGCCACCGAAGCGAAGGAATGCGCCCCGTCTGGGACTGGGGTTTCTTCGTTGGCTCTGCCGTGGTCGCGTTTGCCCAGGGCGCCGCGGTCGGCGCCATGATACGCGGCATTCCCGTGACGAACGGCCAGTATGTCGGCGGTCCGTTCGGCTGGCTGCACCCATTTGCAATCCTGACCGGGATCGGGCTGGTGCTGGGCTACACCTTGCTCGGTGCCGCCTGGCTCGTGTTCAAGAGCGATGGCGAACTGCGCGACTGGGCCCATCGCCGCATACGCTGGCTCGCGGTCGGCGTTTTGGCCGTCCTGTTTGCGGCGTTCACCGTAACTTTCGACTACAGCATTTTCGCGCGCAGTCATTTGTCCGCACGACCCTGGGGGCTCATATTCCCCGTGATTGGTTTGCTCGCTTTGGTCAGCATTCTCGTGGGTGCGCGCAGCGGGCGCGACTGGGTGCCATTCGCAATGACATGCCTGTTCTTTATCGCGGCCTTCCTGAGTCTGGGGGTGATGTTCTGGCCCTACATGATTCCCTATTCCGTCACGGTCGCGAACGCAGCTGCCCCGGACGTTTCTTTGCGGTTCTTGCTCTTTGGTGGCATCGTCGTCCTGCCGATCCTCGCCGTCTACACGGTCGGCGTTTATTGGATTTTCCGCGGCAAAGTGGGCAAGCCCTGGGAGCGACGAGGCGCTAGCCACGATTTCATGTTGGGGAGTGCACCCGCCGAGGCCAATGTTCGAAAGTGAGCGGCACCCCGTTCTTCGAAGACTTGGGGGCAAAGCCGCACCACGTGAAGAAAAGCTTCGTGCCTCAGCGCACTCTGGTGGGGCTCACGCGGTGCAGCACCGCGTGAGCCCCGTCGTCTTTATGTCCGGGTGCGCTACTTGCGTGCGTATTCAAAGGGCGGCATAGCGCGTAGCGTTTCCTTTGTTGCGCCAGGGAGCATCAGGCGGTCAGCTTTCAGCTGTAATTGCTTAGCAGGGATGGCAACGTCGTGGGCACCGATGCCGAGAAAGCCTCCCGTACTCACGATCCCATAAGACGCGGTTCGATCCTTGTTCAGGATGATGTCCTCGATCTTGCCGATCTTTTCATCTTTGTCATTGTAGACGGATTGCCCCAGCAACTGGTCCTTCACGCTCCAGCCGTTTATGACGTCTGTTAGTTCGGTAACTGTGACCCCGAGCGTCGTTGTTCCCGCGGTCTGCGCGCACACCTGCATCGCGGCGGGCGTCAGAAGCAAGGCGATCAAGCCAGCGTACAATACTTGTCGCATTGTCAATACCTCCAGCCTGGGTTGTTGAGGGACGCTGCGCCCCTGCGCAGCGTCGGCACCCTACGCGTTTCAGCGCGGTCACCAACATCGGGCGCAACCCTGAGAAGCGACAAAGAGCACCCGAGGGAGTGGCCGATGTAAGCGCTATTGCCCACGGCTGCGGGCATGACAGGGAACTTGGGAAGTTGGCCGAGCGGGTTGGGCAAGATGGCTCTGCGCCAATCCCACGATGGAGCAGCCCGCGGCACGCATTTTTCGCTGCAAAGAGTGGCGCTTTGCCCCCGTGACTTTGCTTTGAACGAGACACTACAGAAAGTTTGCGTGCATGTGATGCTTGGCCATTTAGGGCACCGCTGACAGGTCGGCCGACCTATCGGTCCCCTCACCGAAATGAGCGAGGAAGGGGACATTGCCAACCGACCTTCGGGAGTCGCCTCTATTTCATTCGGAACTTTCCCTAGTTGTTGCCTCCGCACAGCGGCGCTCAGTTTATCGATTTCGTGGATTTGCGATCATTCGCGAACTGCGGACACAGGGGCCGGACAGCCCAGCTTGCGCGTCGGTCCGGGCGATGCATGAAGATACTTGTAATCGAGGATGATCGGCAGACCGCGCAATATCTGGCACAGGGCTTGCGTCAGCAAGGACACGTGGTCGAAGTCGCCGAAAACGGTCGAGACGGTCTATTTCTCGCGGCTGGAGAGAAGTACGACATCATGATCATCGACCGGATGCTTCCTGGCCTCGATGGGCTCGCCATGGTGAAGACCCTTCGTAGTGCGGGTGTCAACACGCCCATTCTCTTGCTGACCACGCTTGGCGGCGTTGCAGACCGTGTTGAGGGGCTGGAGGCGGGGAGCGATGACTATCTCGTGAAACCCTTCGCATTCGCGGAGCTCTTGGCGCGAGTCAATGCTTTGGCGCGGCGCCCAGCCATCGTCGGCGAGGACACAACTCTCAGGGTTGCTGACCTGGAAATGGATCTTCTCCGGCGGAAAGTGCAACGTGCCGGCACAAACATCGAGCTGACGCCACTGGAATTCAAGCTGCTCGAGCAGCTGATGCGGCGGGCCCCGCGCGTGGTCACGCGAACCATGCTCCTCGAGCAGGTCTGGGGTTTCCATTTCGACCCGAAGACGAGCGTCGTTGAAACGCATATGAGCCGTTTGCGAGGGAAGATCGATAAGGGCTTCGCTTGCGAACTCATCCACACCGCCCGGGGGTTCGGCTACGTTTTGCGGGCGCCCGATGCACGTTGCTAGCAGCCTGATTTTTAGGCTAACGAACCTTTACGCGATTTTATTTGCCGTTTCCGTCCTAATACTCTTTGCGCTCGTCTGGTTTGTAACGAGCCGTTCCATGACCGCACAAATCATGGCCAACGTTCAACGCGAGGCGATTTCCCTGGCGGATGAGTATCGCGCCACTGGCGCGGCTGCCGCCGCCGCGGTGGTGGAACGAAGACTTGAGCGCGGAGGCCTAGCCTATTACCTGCTGCAGCGGCGCGATGGAGCCTGGATTGCCGGCAACATCGCGCCGGTCTCACCTGTCTTGGGGCCTCTCGATCTGCAGGTGCGGCTGCAATCCCGCGCGCGAGCTGCCGGCGACCAGACGCCAGCCGATCTTCGCAACGCTATCGGCTACGGCGTGCTGTTGAGCGACGGCACGTTCGTTCTCGCTGGAGAAGATGTTGGTCGCCTCGAGGCCGCTCGGAAGGCGATCCTCACCGCCTTTAGCGTTGGCGGTGGTGTGTCGGTGATCCTCGCCATTGTGGGGGGATTGGCACTGAGCGCCGGGTTCCTGCGCAGGGTGGAGTCCGTCAATCGGACTGCGCGGCAGATCATGGCAGGTCAACTGCACTCGCGCGTGGCCGTCAGAGACAACGGCGATGAGCTCGACAGGCTGGCCGCCAATCTGAACGCCATGCTCGACCGCATTCAAGCGTTGATGGAAAGCCTCAAGCAGGTCTCCAATGATATTGCTCACGATCTGCGAACACCTCTAGCGCGCCTGCGGCAGATCCTCGAAGCGGCGAAACTCAGTGCAACGACGGTGGAAGAATTTCGCTGTTCGACTGATGCGGCCATCAGCGAGACAGATAGCCTGCTCAAGACGTTCTCGGCGCTCCTGCGCATCGCACAGATCGAGTCGGGGGCACGTAGGGCTGGCTTCACAAGCGTCGACCTTTCCGAGCTCTTCGAGCTCGTCGCCTCAACGTTCGCTCCGGTCGCGGAGGACCAAGGACACCGGCTCAATTCAGAGATTGAGGCTGGCATTACAATCTCTGGTGATCCGGACCTGCTCTTTCAGCTTGCCACCAATCTCGTCGAGAACGCCATTCGCCACACGCCGAATGGCACCGACATTGAGGTCCGTTTAAAAAGGGAAGGCGATGAAATCGTCGCGACCGTTCTCGATAACGGTCAGGGCATTGCCGAAGGGGAGCGCGGAAGGGTCTTTCACCGCTTCTACCGTCTCGAAGCCAGCCGCACTACGCCAGGAAGCGGACTTGGTCTCGCACTGGTGGCGGCCGTTGCCGATCTGCATGGGGCGCGTGTTAACCTGTTCGATCACCGCCCAGGTCTAATTGTTGAGGTGCGCTTCCCTGCTTCCACCCTGACAGCGGTGGACCCGGCAAAAATTGCCTTCCAATCGCAGCGCTGATCGCCAGTTTACGAAATCGTATAGAAACCGCAAAGGCCCCGACATCGGCCATTCCTAACTATGCGCCCATGGGGCTCGATGGAGAAAATTCTCTGCGCGCGCCACCTGAGGCTAGTGATGGAGATGACCATGGATACGGATCATAAGTCAGACCGACTCCCGGCGCGGCGTTCTGCGTTGGGGCTGTGCAACGCGACCTCTCGGTCCAAGCTCAAGGCCAGCTTGCTCGCCAGCGTAGCGGCAGCCGCGCTGGTTGCGGCCACCGTTCATTCGATCCGAGCGGACGTGCCCGAACTCAAGAGCGCGACCTCGCTGGTAGCGGCCGCCCAAACGGTGGGGCAGTCCGCCGGCTTTGCCGATCTCGTCGCCAGCGTCAAGCCAGCCGTGGTTTCCGTGAGAGTCAAAGCGGATATGGCAGCGCAGCTGATGTCGAGTGATGGGGAACAATTCGAAGACACACCGTTCGAGAAATACTTCAGAGAGTTTGGCGGCAAGGGCATGCCCTGGTCAAAGCGCAATGGACAGCACGAGCTCGTGCAAGGGCAAGGTTCGGGGTTCTTCGTCAGTGCCGACGGCTACATCGTCACGAACCACCATGTGGTTGACAAGGCCGTGAAGGTTGAGGTTGTCACGGACACTGGCACGGTGCTCGATGCCAAGGTGATCGGAACCGATGCGAAGACCGACCTAGCCCTGCTCAAGGTCGAGGCCCGGCAGCAATTCCCGTTCGTAGAACTCGCCCGTGCCATGCCGAGGGTCGGCGAGTGGGTTGTGGCCATGGGTAACCCCTTCGGCCTGGGCGGCACCGTTACGGCAGGGATCGTTTCCGCGCACGGCCGCAATATTGGTGCTGGACCCTATGATGATTTCCTGCAGATCGATGCCCCCGTGAACAAGGGAAACTCCGGCGGCCCGACCTTCAACACGAAAGGTGAAGTGGTCGGCGTCAACACCGCCATCTTCTCGCCATCGGGTGGATCGGTCGGTATCGCTTTTGCCATTCCGGCGGACACCGTCAAGGCGGTCGTTGAGCAGCTCAAGGACGGCGGGCAAGTCAATCGCGGATGGCTTGGTGTGCAGGTCCAAACGCTGAATGCAGATGTCGCCGACAGTCTCGGCCTTGCTAGCGCTGCCGGAGCGTTGGTTACCGAAGCTCAGTCTGGCACTCCTGCGGCTGAGGCAGGTCTCAAGTCTGGCGATGTGATTACCAAAATCGGTGGCACACACGTTCAAGACGGTCGCGATCTTGCCCGTAAGGTAGCCGGCATCGGTCCCAACAAAGCCGTCGAGGTTACCTTCGTGCGCGATGGCAAAGAGCAGAAGGTCAGCGTAAAGCTGGGCCAGCTCAAGGATCAGAAGGCCGGCAAAGCAGCAGCAGGCAAAGGCAGCGAGACGGGCCAGGGTGTGCTCGGATTGAGCATCGCGCCGGCGGCAAAGGTCGAGGGTGCCGGCGACCAGGGGCTCGCCGTGCTTGGGGTCGAGGCCAACAGCAAAGCGGCCGAGATCGGCTTTCAGGAGGGCGACGTAATCCTCAAGGCGGGCAATAAAGAAGTGTCCCGTCCGGCGGATTTCAAGGCCGCGATGTCGGAGGCCAAATCCGCGGGTAAGAAGAACATGCTCGTTCTCTTGAAGCGCGGCGCCGCTATGTCCTACCTCGCAGTTCCGGTCGCCATGGGTTAAGGGCAGCTGCGAACCACACGCCGTGCTTCGCTCGGAGGCCAGGGCTTGGCCTCCGAGCTCAACCTTAGCAGATCACGTCAAACGCTGTCGCCAGGCCCTGCCAGTCTTCGCGGCGGGTGCTTGCATTATTTTCGTTTCTAAGCGGCTGAGTTCGGGCCCAGCGTCGGGTGCCGTACTTCCGGATTTTCGCGCCACCCTTTCTGCGCCGGCCCAGCACGAACGCGTCGCCGCCTTAGCTGGGCCGAGCACGGCCAAGCGTGCTCGAACGTCATTGGGGTCTTCCGTCCATCCCAACCCGACCCATCGCTCGCCACCAAGGATTGGTACCAAAATAGGGTCCATAGCCGGAGACGCTATCTGGGTCAGGGCCATAGCCATAGAAGCCATAGCCGCGCGGCACAAATCCAAAGGAACTTCGGGCATAAGCCCCAAATCCGTCGCTGTAGGGATAAGGGGAGAAGCCGCTGCTAAATGTGCCATAGGCAAAGGCAGGGCGACGGGGAGGGCCGATATATGCGCGATAACCATATGGGGCATAGGGATAGGGCGCGTAGCCATATACGTGCTTGCGCTGCGCGGCAGCCGGACCCGAAAGAGCCACCAGCCCTGAAAGCAGGACTGATATGGCTAACAAAGTGGTGATGGCAGCTTTCATGTCAGATCCATCGTTACTGAAAATAGCTGAGCCCACCTTGCCTAGCGCCGCGCCGGAACAGACACACTCCGCATTCACCGCGTTTGGCCAGGATGTAACTCTTTAGACTCGGCGGCTAAGCAAAGGCTTTTACCTTCCTGAGGCTGTTGGGTTTCGGCGCAAGTGATGCTCCTCACGAGATCCGCACCACAGCGACGGCGAGCTTTGGCTCAGTGTTCATGCAAGCTTTCTGCATTCCACCGCTTCCTGTGGTGCTCCCGATCTCACCACCGCAGCCGCGGTCTCGTCGTGCCTTAGCTCTCTGGCCGCGCCGACTTCGCGCATTTACAGTGCAAGACGTTAAGCTCGACGCGTGCGGGTGGGACTGGGCGCAAATCGCTCGGTTTGGGGGAAGCGCGATCACTCGTGCCGGTCAGGTATGTCGCCGCATCGGCGCAGAAACAGTTGGGATCAGCAAGCGGACGGTGAAATGGACAACCAGTCATTCCGCGAGTGGGCGGTGCGCGCCGCCGAGTGGGCCGCGGATTATCGCGCGAGCCTAGCCGAGAAGCCGGTTCGCCCGAGCATCACGCCCGGTGCCATCGCCGGCCAACTTCCACGCCAGGCGCCGGAGAAGGCGGAGGACATGCGCGCCATCTTCGCGGACTTTGACCGCATTGTCGTTCCGGGGATGACACACTGGCAACACCCGCGCTTCTTTGCCTACTTTCCTGCGAATGCCAGTCCCTTCTCCGTCATTGCAGAATGCCTCGTCTCCGCCATGGCTGCCCAATGCATGCTCTGGCAAACGTCGCCGGCCGCGACTGAACTCGAGACGGTGATGCTGGAGTGGCTACGGCAGGCCGTTGGTCTGCCGGACGGCTTCCAAGGTGTCATTCAAGATTCTGCCTCCTCGGCGACACTTGCGGCCGTCCTGACGATGCGTGAGCGGGCACTTGGCTACTTGGGTAACAAGCACGGTCTCGCCGCACAACCGAAGCTCAGGATCTACGCTTCGGACCAGACACATTCCTCAATCAGTAAAGCGGCTTGGATCGCCGGCATTGGGGAGGACAACCTTATAAGGATCCACACCGGTGGTTCGACGCGCGCCATGAACATCGACGCTCTGGAGGCTGCCATTGTTGCCGATCGCTCGGAAGGCCTGGTTCCGGCCGGCATCATTGCCTGTATCGGGGGCACAAGCACGGGTGCGCTTGACAACATAGCGGGCCTGATTTCGGTCGCCCAGCGACACGGCCTCTACGTTCATGTGGACGCCGCCTGGGCAGGGGCAGCCATGATCTGCCCGGAATTCCGGACCTTGTGGGCCGGCGTCGAAGCGGCAGACAGCGTGGTGCTCAACCCGCACAAATGGCTTGGTGCCCAATTCGACTGTTCGGCTCATTTCGTGCGCGAGCCCCAATCCTTGCTTCGCGCGCTAGCCATTCAGCCGGAATTTCTGAAGACGCACGGTCACGAAGGGCTCACGAATTACAGCGAGTGGTCGATCCCGCTCGGCAGACGCTTCCGTGCTCTCAAGCTCTGGTTCTTAATGCGTGGGCATGGGCTCGAGGGCCTGCGAATGATGATACGCGATCATGTGCGCTGGTCGCACGCCCTGGCGCGGCGCTTGGCGGCGGAGCCGGGCTTTGCGCTTGTGACGGAGCCTATTCTGTCGTTGTTCTCGTTCCGTCACGATCCGGGTGACGGACGGGACCTTGATGCCCACAATCTTATGCTTCTCACGGCGATTAACGACGATGGCCGCTTGTACTTGACGCAGACCCGTGTCGACGGCCGCATCGCGATCCGCTTTCAAGCCGGCTCCATGGAGACAACGGAAGCGGATGTCAACCTGGCCTTCGACGTAATCCAAGACCTCGCGGCCAGGTTGTCTTTGACGCGCGGTGTGGTCGCCCAAGCCAGGTAACGGCGTGCTTGAGGCGCGGTCGAAACAGCGCTTCCGTGTCCCGCACCTCGCGATCCCCCAGGGTACCCAGCACCCCTCAGCTAGGAGGGCTGTGCTGCAGCCCTATTTTTTGGCTGCTACTTTCGTGCAGGCGGCCATGTACTCTTTGCGAGAGATCCGGCTCTTATTGCTGAGCGATGCTGGGATCATGTTTGGCGAACTACCCATTTCACTGCGGGCAATTACACCATCGTTATTGAGATCGGCGGCCTTGAATTGATCTGCACACTGCTTCTGATCTGCGGCGAGCCCGCTTTGCGCCCACAACGATCCACACAGGAGGGTAGCGATTAAAACCGTGGTCTTGCTCACAAGGGGACTCCTGCTTGAAGCCTAAGGTGTTGGCCAAACGACCACCTGACACCTTGGTTCCGCTGCGTTCTCTGCAGATTGCGATGGCGGACCTGGGCCCTAGCAGGATCTATCGTCGTGCAAACGCCTGGCGGGCCCGAGCAGTGCACACTCGCTCGGGCCCCCACGCGTCAGTTAGTCAGGAAAGCTTGGGCGTGACGAACGACGCTAGCCTTTAAAGGCCGCACGTTCATTAACGTGTGGTGCCGCTCGGCGTCGTGGTCTTGCCTGGCTCCGTCGTCGACCCACCCGTATTGGCTTGGGTTTTCCATGTCCAAGCAGGCGCGTTCTTGAGCGAATCCTTGGTGGCGTTGACCGTAATGGTGGTCGCTCCAGCGTCCGTCATGGCGTTCGGATCATATTTGATGTTGAGCGACTTGAAATCGAGCGCAACTTCGCGCTCGCCGATACCCAGAAACCCACCTACTCCAATGACGACTGCTGCGATCTTACCGTCCTTATCGACAATCAGCTCGTTGATGTCGCCAATGTTTTCGTTGGCATTGTTGCGCACTTTGGCGCCAATCAGCTTGCTGGCACGCATTTCGTTTGGTTGATGCGTATAGAACTTCATATCGCCGGCCGGTGCGGTTGTGGCCGCCGGCGGGGTCGATGGCGATGTAGAAGGGGTCGTTGTTTGCGCGAAAGCGGGGGCTGCCAATAGCATCGCAGCCACCGCGATAGACTGAACTTTCATAAAGCGCTCCGTTTTGGATTTTGCTTGGTGGTTTAAACTGTTGACACAACGCCTGACCGCACCAGGCGTTCCTGCGGCGACCGGGCGACAATGCCAGCGCTTGGTGACGGTCAATTTCCCTACCGCATCGCTGCGCGGGGGTCCTTCGAGTTGCGCAACATGGAGCGCGATGAAGCTTCGGCTCGACAGAAGCCCGCGGCGGCAGCGAGATGCTTAAGGCACCGCAGCAAAGTGGGAGTACTTGGCGGGGACCTACCTTGGCGCCATCCGAGCCGCTGGGGTGGAAGGCTAGCCTCTACCATTTCCGTGCCGAAGAGCCCGAAGCCGTTGCGAACGTTTGCTGCGTTTCATTGACGAATGGTGGGTCGCACCGTTTGAGGGGTGCCTTCGTCGCTTCGCCGGAGCAGGCAGAGAGTGCGCCATTGCAGGCGTTCCCCTGCACGCCGAGCAGGGAGAGACTCATTATTAAAGGGTATGCCGTCCCCTTCTAGATCGAAGATCAACAGATCACAGAGCATGCCCTCCCACGTCGGCGAAACACAACGTGGCGTGTTGAGCGAGAGCTCCGGCTCACGTTCGCTTCCCGGCCCGGCGGTTTGGCTGAGTATCTCAACAAGCGCCGGCTAGACTACTCCGCCTTGTCCTACGACTGGGCACGCGCAGGGTGGCATGGCCAGGGAAGCACGCATTAATAGAGGACCGACTGAGAATAGAGTAGCCACAACGCGTGATAGCGGACCCACTACGCGAGCCCACGCCGACGTCGCGTCAGGAAGCACCTGACATCCGCAGCGTGAGATCAGACGCTTCAGTTTTGAGCTCGTCCCATTGCGCGTTGCCATCGTCTGCTGGAATTGACATTGGCGGATGGTCAGACGAGGTTCAGTAGCGGCTCGAGACTGGCGGCTACGAAGTCGGGCCGCACCGCATCGACGGGATGTAATCCCATGCGATTGTGCCAGAACACCGGCATGCCGACTCCCGTGGCGCCCGGCACATCGGCCGCTGAGCCAGCCACGAAAAGTGTTCGAGCTGGCGCAGTGCCCAACAACCTCAGCGCTGCGCGATAGGGCTCGGGCCTTGGTTTGTAGAAGCCGGCACTCTCCGCCGTCACAATTGCCGCAAAGCGTATCCCTGTGCAGGCAATGGCCGCCGCAGCCAGCGTCACCGAGCAGTTGGTGACCACACCCAATGGCACTCTCTCCGCAAGTGTTGTCAGCACCTTTTGCGTTTCAGGCCAGGGCGGCAAATCGCCCCAACGCGCAAACAGGGCCTCCACAGAGCGTGGCTTGATACCCGCTTGCGTCGCCGCCTGTCGCACGATGTCAGCGTAGGGGCGATATGGACCCGCTGCATAGGTGAGCGCGAGGTACTCACGCCGCCATCTCAGGCCGTCCTCAGTCGACCCGGCGGCCTGGTTCCAGAGAGTCCACGAATCGATGAGTGCAGTAAGCAGATCGAACACAACCGCGTCGTAGTTGCGCTCTTGTGACATGAGCCTGAAGACCTCTCGACGTGCTGTGGCTATCCTACGTTGCCTCGATTTAGCCGTAGCAACCGAGGCTCTTCCTGGCAACCGCAGCTGGCCGGAACTCGCCGCGATCCGTGTCGCTCACCTCAAAGTTGCCGAAGGCTCCCGACGGGTGCACTGCGGATCTTGAAAGACCGCGGTCGCGATCATGTGCAGCGCAATAAGCTGCGTGGGGATGGCCGGGGTCACGTGTTGGTCCGACGACGTGCTGCGCCTTGCTCTCTCGACCCGGATAAATGTGATACGAGTTAATCCTGAGGCAATAGCCTCCGCGTTCTCATACATTGATTTCAAAGGGTTCTAATCAACTCAAAGGAAAAACATCGGCCCCTTGTATTTTGCGCCGATTCTGCGATCCGATGAGATCAAGAGGGAAGAAGCCAACGCTGGCTCATGCACCTCGACGACTGCATGAGCTTCCTCAGTGCGGGCCAGCAGCGATGGCGGCGCCTCGAGCCTGAGCGCCTTGGCGAGCCTAATGTTAACCAGCTCGACTGATCGGCTGCTGCAAGGCATCAAGTCAGATCAAATGGCAAGCTGCGCGATGCCCAGGAGAGATCTCGCGCAACCGCGGGATTTCCGATCGGCAGCGTTGGACGGCGACGGGACAGCGGTCGTGAAAACGACAGCCCGGCGGGGGATTGCGGGCATCGGGAACATTTCCTTTGATCGGCAGCGGAGTCCGCGTCTGGTTGACCCGCGGGATTGGCACCGCTGCTACTAGGGCCTTCGTGTAGGGATGCTGTGGCGACCGGATGACATGCTCGGTGGGGCCATCCTCAACAAGAGTCGCAAGGTACATCACCATGGTGCGTTGCGCGACATAGCGCACCAAAGTCAGATCATGAGAGATGTAGATCGCCGTCAGGCCGAGGCCTGCCTGAATCTCACGCATTAGGTTCAAAATGCCGGCCCGCACGCTGACGTCGAGCATGGAAACCGGCTCGTCAGCGACGATGAAGCGAGGTCCGAGGATCAGCGCGCGGGCCAACACGATACGTTGCAGCTGACCACCCGAAAGCTGGTGCGGAAATTTGTCCAGGATGTCGCCAAAGCTGCGCAGGCGCACGCGATCGAGCACGTCGGCAATGCGGTCCCGATGTTCAAGCCTTGCCACGCCGGCATTGATCAGGGGTTCGGCCAGAACGCGTGCGATCGTGAAGCGCGGGTTGAGGGCATCGAACGGATTTTGGAAGACAAGCTGAGCGCTGCGGCGGAAAGCCTTGAGAGCATCGCCCGAAAGTTGGGCAAGGTCCTGCCCCGCAATTGAAATGCTGCCGGCTGTCGGCGTCTCCAGCTTGAGCAGCAGGCGGCCAGTCGTCGTCTTACCGCATCCGGACTCGCCAAGGAGACCTACAGTCTGATTCTCATCGAGCGTGAAATCAATGCCGTCAACTGCATGCACGCGCGGCCTTTTCCCTGTCAGCACATCGGTCAGCGCGCGGCGCAGCGGGAAGTGCTTGACCAGGCCGCTTACGGTTACAAAGGGGACCATGTCCTGGCCTCGCGTGCCTCGAGTCGGAGCTTTTGCGCGTCGCCGGCGCGCCAACAGGACGCCTGGTGGTCTTCGGCGACAGCCGTTAAGGGAGGGTCGTGACTGCGGCAATGCGCGATCGCAAACGGACAGCGTTTTGCGAACCGGCATCCAACCTGCGCTTCGCTGAGATCCGGCGGCGAGCCGGGGATAGGAACAAGTTGATCGGTTGCGCGGGTGAGATCGGGAAACGCATTGGTGAGACCCATCGTATAGGGGTGGAACGGCCGCTCGAGCACCTCAGCGGCAGTGCCAGTTTCGATGACCTGACCCGCATACATGACGACAATACGATCGCAGACGTAAGCGACCACGCTGATGTCGTGCGTGACCAGTATCAAGGATAAGGCAAAGCGCTTTTGCAGGTCGACGAGCGTGTCCAGCACCTGGCGCTGAACGATGACATCGAGGGCTGTGACCGGCTCGTCCGCAATCAATAGTTTGGGCTGCAGGGCGAGGGCCAAGGCAATGCCAACGCGTTGGCGCATACCGCCGGAGAACTGGTGCGGGAAATCGCGCTGACGCCGGGGGTCAAGCCCAACCATGCGGAACAGCTCATCGATCCGCGCGGCGACGTTAGCAGATTTGTAGCCGCCACGCTCTACCAGCACCTCGCGCAGTTGCGTCGATACGCGATAGACCGGATCGAGGGCGTTCATCGCGCTCTGGGGGATGAAGGCGATTTCTCGCCATCGCACCGCACGCTGGTCGGACACTCCAGCGGCGATGAGGTCGCGTCCCTCGAAGCGGATCTGCCCATGAGTGATACGGGCATTGCGCGCCATGACGCCGATGACCGCGCGCGCCAGCGTAGTTTTGCCACATCCCGACTCGCCGACGAGGCCTACCACCTTGCCATGCGGCACAGAAAAAGTACCGCGATCGACCGCGCGCACCTTGCCGGCATCGGCATCATACTCGACACGCAAATCCTCGAGCGTCAGGATCACCACGCCTTAATCCTTGAGCTTGGGGAAGAGTATCTCCTCATAGCCACGGCTGATGAAGAAGCCGGCGACGACGACGAGCACAATGCACAGGCCCGGGGGCACGAACCAGTTGTAGTCGCCGCGCGAAAGGGCTTGGCTGGCGTAAGCATCCTGTAGCATGTAACCCCAGGAGACGCGGTCTGATGGGCCGAAGCCAAGGAAGGCGATGGAGGCTTCGGTCAGGATTGCCCAGCCGACGGCGATTGAGCCGTAGAGGAACGAAAGCGGCAGAATGTTCGGCGCTACGTGCACGAACATGATGCGAGTATGGGAAGCTCCGGTGACGCGCGCGGCTTCTACGAAGGCACGCTCGCGCACGGTCAATACCTGGCTGCGAATGACGCGCGCCGTGTTTGGCCAAAGCAGCAGTGCGATCCCAACAATCACATTGCTCGTGCGCGGACCAAGCAAGCCTGCAATCAAAATGACGAACGGCAGGAAAGGGATGCCGAGAGCAACATCGGCGAGCCGCATCAGTACGGCGTCGATCCAGCCCCCAAAGTAACCGGAGACCAGGCCCACGACGGTGCCGATCAGTGCGACAACCACGGCCGCCGTCAGGCCGACCACGAGTGCGGCTCGGGTGCCAATGACAAGCTGGGAAAAGATGTCACGGCCTAGATTGGTTGTGCCGAGCGGATGCTGCCAGCCAGCCGGCATGCTGCTCGCCAGATTGCCGTCGGGCCTGAACAAGATCTCCAGCGGGTCATACGGCGCAATAACATCGGCAAGCAAAGCGATCGTCACAAACGTGGCATAGATCAACGCGCCGGCGGCTGCCAGGGAATCGCGAAATGGTGCCAGCAACAGGCGGACCGCCCCATCGAACCGCGGACGCAGGCGCGCCGCGGTCAGCGGGACTTCAGATGCGTCGGCCATGCGAGACTCTCGGATCCAGTACGGAATAGAGCAGATCGGCGATGAAGTTCATGCTGACGAGGACGACGGTGATCAGGAAGAAGGCGCCTTGCGCCACCGGATAGTCACTGGCGGCAACCGAGTTGACCAGAAGCTTGCCGAGCCCAGGCCAGCTGAACACGGTCTCGACCACAACGTTGCCGCCGATCGAGGCTCCGAACCCCAGCGCAAAGGCGGTGGCCACGGGCAGCAACGCATTACGCGCCCCGTGCCGCATGACGATTGACCAGCTCGACAGCCCCTTCATGCGCGCCATGGTAATGAAGTCCTCGCCCATGACATCGAGCATGTTGGAGCGCATGAGCAGCAACGGCAGGCCCTGCAGATAGAGGGCTAAGGTCGCCGCCGGCAGCACGAGATGCCAGAGGAAATCCTTGGAGATGAGCCGCGACCATTCGCTGGGAAAGATTGCGCCCGGGCTGTTCGCACCGCCCGAAGGGAACCATCCGAGCTTGAAACCGAAGATTGCGAGCAGCACCATGCCGAGCCAGAACTCGGGCGCCGCCCGCAGCGTGAGCACGGTCGGTATTGTGATGGCCTCAACCCAGGTGCCGCGTTTCCAGGCAAGCCATGCGCCGACCAACGTGCCGAACGCGTAGGCAACGAGCAAGCCTGACAGCGTAAGCACGATGGTATTGGGCAGGACGCCGCCCAGCACCTCCAGCACCGGCCGACGGTGGTGGAAGCTGTCACCAAACTCGCCAACGAGCAGATTTCCTAGATATATAACGTATTGCTCGTGCAGCGGACGGTCTAATCCGAACGTCCTCCTAAGCTGCTGGATTTGATCTTCGGTGAAGGTGCTGTCGATGTAGGCTGCCGTTGGATCACCGGGCATTAGGCGAAACATATAGAAGAGCAGCGTGGCTACGACCCAGAGCACGAATAGCATCTGTGCAAGTCGCGTCAGGATCAGGCGCATGCTACACCCTTCCGACGATTGAGGTCCGGCCGGGCTGCGTTCGCTCGGAATGTGTCAGTTGAGCGATGACAGTGTCTCCCGCTTCCCGTCCGGATAGTGCAGCTTGCCACCTACGAGCTTGTAGCCGCTCTTTTCGAGGATTTTCTTGGCCTCCTCAACGTTGGGCTTGAACTGTTCACCCTTGTGCCAGAAAGGCAGCGCTGCGGAGACGTGACTGTTCGCCGGCACGGCGTAGCCATTCCAGGCGGCCTGCGCCATCAAGTTGCGGTTGATCGCCAGCATTAGCGCCTTGCGGAAGTTGACGTCATCGAAGGGCGGGCGCCGCAGGTTGGGGGCGACGAAGCGGAAGCCCATATCGACCGTGGCCGCGACCTCGATGGTGCTGTCCGCCTTGACCAGGTCCTCCAGCACCTTCGGATCGCCGCGATAATCGGACAGGAAGCTCACCTCACCACGCTTCAGCATGCCGACCGCGGCTTCGGTATTGGTGACGATGCGCAGGATCCATCGGTTCATCTGGGGTGCCGACCAGTGCGCCGCGTTGCGTTCGAGCAGGATCTCCTCTTGCAGCTTGAAGCGCACCACCTTGAACGGGCCTGAGCCGATGGGGAGCTGCTCCTGGTAGCTCTCGGCGGATTTGCCTTGAAGCTGCTGCCCAGACAGGATCGGCTCCCAGACATGTCTCGGGATGAGATTGATCTTTGCCAGGGTCGAGGTGAAGAATGAGGCGTTCGGCGCCTTCAACTTGAAGCGGATCGTCCGGTCGTCCACCTTCTCCATGGCGGCAATGTTGGCTACGAACGGTTTGTACATTGGCGACTTGTCGCCGGCGGGGGCCTCGAAGGAGTAGATCACGTCATCGGTCGTGAGCGGCTTGCCGTCGTGCCAAAGCATACCTGTGCGGAGCTTCACATCGACTGTCGTGCCGTCGACGTAGGTCACGCTTTCGGCGGCCCAGGGCTTTGGCAAGCCGTCGGGCCCCACCCGCATAAGGCGGTCCCAGACGAGGTCGGTCACCCAGCTGTCGATGGCTCCGGAAATGTAGAGCGGATTGATCGCGTTCATGGCCTCAGCGGCATTCAGCACCATGTCTTTCTGGCTGCCGGCCGGGGCGGCGTTGATGAAGGTCCAGAAATTCCTGACGCCAATGCCGGATTGATCGATAATGGTGTCCTTCTTCCAGATGCTGGAGTTATAGGCCACCACGTTCTTCGGATAGACCAGGAACAGGTAGGGCACATCAGCCATGATCATGTCCTGGGCCGAATGCACCAGCACCTTGCGTTTGGCCTGATCGATTTCGGAGCGCTGCGCTTCTGCAATCCGATCGTATTCGGGATTGACGTAACCGACGAAGTTAAATCCCTTTTCGCGCGTGGTAGAGTGGAACAGATTGTAGACCAATTCGTCGGGGTCCGACCGCTCCGGACGACCCACCATGCGCCACATGGTGACGTCCCACTTGTCGCGGTTGTACCAGACGATATCGGAGACCTGCGGCCGCGGCAGGCCCCGCACTTCTACCTCCAGGCCGAGCTTGCGCCATTCCTGCGCAATGAGTTGCGCGGCCTGGAACTCCTGCGGATCGGCGGCTTGTGCACCCGAAATGAGGACCAGCTTGCGCACCCGGTCGCCCTGCGCCGCGGCGCTGCCAGCGAGTGCTGTCAGCACTAAGGCAAAACCCAGATAGATGACAGCACCGGCTGCAGGGATGCGGAGGGTTCGGGCGGAAGAATTGTGCAAGGTGTTCATCTACCAATCTCCCCGTTGTTCGGCTGTCAGCGTAGTCTTGCCGATCTCGAGACTTGCCGCAATTACGGCAAGCGCCATTGGGCCGGCAACCTGCTTATTTCAGGGTCTCGAATAGCCGGTAAAAGAGCTCGGAGCGGGGAGCGATCGATGAAATGTTGAGTTGCTCGTAAGACGTATGCCCGCCCTTGCCATCAACGCCAAGGCCGTCGAGCGTTGCAGCGATGGTGGCGGTGAAGTTGCCATCGGAGCCGCCACCGGTTTTGAGATCCTCCAGCCTGTAGCCGATTTTCAATGCCAGCGCCCGGGCCTGCTCAAACAGCGCGGCGATGCGCTCGTCTTTTTCGTAGGGAGGCCGGTTCATGCCGCCAGTTACCGTCACCGATACGCCTTCCTCCTGCGCCGTCAAACTCAGCATGCGCGCCACCATTTCGTCGGCCTGTGCGGAGGAGGCGACGCGCATGTCCACTTCGGCCACGGCTTCTTCCGGTACGACGTTGGCGCGCGTCCCGCCACTGATCACCCCGACGTTGGTCGTGATGCCCAAGGCATAGTCGGTAAAGCCCTCAATGGTCAAAATCTGGCGGGCCAGCTCGCGTACTGCGCTGCGGCCGTCCTGATGGCGCGAACCGGAGTGCGCGGCCACACCTTTGACGCGCAGCTCGAAGCGCGCAGTACCCTTGCGCGCGGTGACGACCTTACCGCCTTCACGTGCCGGCTCCGTCACGAGCACATACTTGGCGTTGCTTGCCTCGCGCTCGATAATCTCGCGCGAGGTGGGGCTGCCGACCTCCTCATCGGAAACGAAAAGCTGAGTGACGGGCAGGGATCCACCGCTGCCAAGCCGCGCCATCTCGCGAAAAGCATGCAAAGCCAGAAATGCACCACCCTTCATGTCGTAGATACCTGGACCGTAGGCGACATTGCCTTCGACTTTGAAGGGCAGACGTTGGATGAAGCCGATGGGGTGCACGGTGTCGAGGTGCGACAGCACAAGTATGCCGCGGTTCGCGCTGCCCCAGCTCGATCGCGCGATGAGATGGTCGCCAAAACCGTCGCGGCCGAGAATGCGTTCGAGCCTGGCGCCAGTGCCCAGGTAGGCGCGCTCGACGTGGTCAACCATACGGTTGACGGCCTCGGGAACCGTGGTCGGGCTTTCGATCTCGACCCAGCTGCGAATCTCGGCGAGCATACTCTGCGTGTCGAATTGCGGCTTACCCACTCAGCCCCCCGTCACTGCCTCACGTTGCCGTTGCGATCAGCTGGATTGCCCCACGCATGGCCGCAACCACCCGGTTCTGACCACGCGCCAGCTGCGTCTGGGCGAAACCCATGAGTTCCTTCGGCATGGCACGGATATCGTCGGCCACGCTGAGGGTCGGCAGCGGCGGGATGGGCACGGCTGGATCATGTCGGAAACGCGCCTCGCGCGTGGAATTGATCGGCACGAGAATGCGGGCGAGGCCCATGATCACGGCATTGGCCTGATCCGCATCGATCTTGCCCGCCTGCACGGCGCGCCGGAAGCGCCGCACCGCCCTGTCCAACTCCTGGATCGCCTGCTTCGCTGGCCCGAGGTCGAAGGCGCTACCGGCGGCCTTCTGGTAGCGCTCGACCGTTTCAGCGAACTCTTTCGTCGCTGCAGTCCAGTCAAACGGCAAAATCTTAGCATTGGCGATACCGAGCACCGCCTGGGCATACACTTTGATGTCGCGCAATAGCAGGTCCTTATCGGCGATGTCGATCAGGTCGTGCTCGGTGTGCCAGGCGATGTTGCCGCCGCAGCCGCCGACGGTGTAGTAGCCCTTCTCGGCTCTGAGCGCGTCCGGCATGGTCGAGGACAGCATGAAGAAGCTCGAAATTCCGATGTTGTTGAAGGCGTAGTCTCCGGCGCGATGTGGCCTCTCACCTTGGCTGTCGAGCCCGGTAACGGCCTTGATGGCGGACTTCACATAGGCCTCAGTCTCGGGCATCCACGACACATCTTTGAAAACTGTGGCCCAGCGGCAGCCCGGACTGTCGCAATTGACCTGCGCGACACAGTTCTCATCCAGGTCGATGGCAAAGGCGTCCGCGTACCAAGTCGACCCGGCGTAGCGCCCAGTCGAATGCCCGGGCCACCAAGCGATGCGCACTGAGCGCCGCAGCGACTTTCGATGCTTCCAAAACACCCGTGCAAGCTCCAGGAGGGTGGCATTTCCAGTCGCGTTGTCGCCAACGCCCACGTCCCAACTGTCGTAATGACCATGCACGAGCACAAATTTCTCGGGTTCGCGCTGACCCCTGATTTCGACCACCGGCACCTTCTGCTGGTACCAGCCCTCCTCCATGGTGGTCACTACGCTGGCACGCGATCCCGTCTTCGCCCGCGCGATCAACTCACGTCCGTCGGCGTTGTTGACGGCCACAACCGGGATCCCCGGCTTGCGTGGCAGATCGTCGAGATCCGGTGTGCCCCAGATCGACGTGCAGATACCCCAGTGGATGTCCGCGCCGGGATTGACCGCAATCGATGCAATCGCTCCCTTCTGCTCGAACTCCAACATCTTCCCCGGAAAGGCAAATCCTTCCGACACGACAATCTTGCCCGCAAGGCGCGCGCGGGCCGATAGCGACGGATCTTCTTGAGTCTTGGCGAACAATGTTCCGACCGATTTTGAGTAGGTCGCCGGTACGTACACGAGCTCGCCCTCGATCCCCCGCCGGCAGTCCCGGCTGTAAGCCGGTGGCTTGGCCGCAATGACGCCGCCGGCGATGCGCACTTCGGCCCCGAACGGAATGCTGAGATAAATCGAGGGCTTATGAATGGTGACGGGTACGCCCTGCTGCCGCAACATTTTGACGATGACGTCGGCGCCCTTATTGACGTCCTTTGGCTGCCAGCGCGGCATGGTCGAGAAGATTTCGACCAGTTTCCAGGGGGCCTTGAGGGAAATCGTCTCGACGATCGGGTCCGTGACGAGTTTCTTCTGCATATGAGCAATCTCCTCGCCAGGCTGCCGCGAGCGATGCAAGCGATCGAGTCTAGCCCGTCTTGATCGCCTGGTCACGCGCGGGATGGTGCATGCCGGCCTCGAATTGGAGCGCATCGATAACTGTGCTTCACTGCCGTGATCGTACGTCCCACTCGCACCTCGGGAAATCAGGGCCATGTTGGACAAAAGCTTTCATGACCGCATAGATGTCGACTTTGCCTGGGATCTGGTCGTGCGTTTTGCCAACCAGGCCCGTGAGAAGCCCGCAGACGCCAACCGCGGTGCTGAGATCATTGCCGAGCGATTGGGGTCGGCAGGCATTCCCGTCACCATGCATGAGCCGATGCTGTTCCTGAGCCTGCCGGGTCCTGCCAGCGTCGAGATCGGCGGCAAGCGCTTCAACGCCAAGCCGCCGGCCTTCTCAGCGAGCGTCCCCAACGGCCTGACCGCGCCCATGGAGTACATGCTACCGACCAAGCGCGAATATGCGCGTCACCAGCGCCTCGACCCGACGCGCTATCGCGGCAAGATCGTCGTCACCGAGGGTATCTCGCTGCCGATGCTGACGTCAGAGATCGAGGAGATGGGAGCGCTCGGGATCATCGCCGTCAATCCCGGCGAGCGGATCCATTGGTCCACCGCCTCGACAATCTGGGGCACGCCGGGCGTCGAGGCCATGGCGCAGCTGCCGAAGATTCCATCGGCCGGCATCAATCGGAGCGACGGCGCCATCGTGCTCGCCGCAGCCAAAACAGGGCAGGCGGCAACAATCCGCACCGAGCTTGAGCAAGGCTGGTTTCGGCAAAAGCTACCGGCAGTGCACATAGAAGGTGCAATCGAACCCGATCGCTTTGTCTTTCTGCACGGACACTACGACAGCTGGCAGGTCGGCGTGGGCGACAACGGCACCGGCAACGCATGCATGCTGGAGATTGCGCGCGCCTTGTGGCAGGTGCGCAGCAAGTTGCGGCGCTCGGTTCGGCTGGCCTGGTGGCCGGCGCATTCCACGGGTCGTTATGGCGGCAGCACTTGGTATCTCGATGCGCACGCCGCCGATTTTGCCAAGCATTGCATTGTGCAGATGAACTGCGACAGCCCAGGCTGCCGTTGGGCGACGGATTATTCCGCCATTACGATGATGCCGGAGACCGTTGCGGCGATCACGGCAGCGGTTGAGCGCGTCACCGGCCAGACACCGAAGCCGAAGCGCCCGAACCGATCGAGCGACTACAGCTTCTACAACGTTGGCATCTCCGGCGCATTCATGGCATCGTCCATGATGCCGGCTGCTGAAGTCGATAGGCGCGGCTGGCATCACGTCGGCGGCTGCGGCGGCAACATCGCATGGCATACCGAGGACGACACGCTGGAGATCGCTGACAAGGGCGTACTCTCCAAGGATATCGCGCTCTACCTCGAAGCGATTCTCACCTTTGCCAACGCCGAGGTCTTGCCGTTCGACTTCCTCGCTACGCTGAAGGAGCTTTCAGCGGCTGTTGATGTCTATGTGCAGGCCGCCGGCGAATGGCTGGACCTGAGCCCGGTCGCGAGATCGCTGGCCGAGCTCACTGGCAAGGTCGAGGCATTGCATGCGTCTGTGGCCGCAAAGAAGGTTGCACCGCGCGCTGCTAACGAGGCGATGCGTGAGCTATCGCGCGCTCTTGTACCGCTCAACTATGCGCGGGGTGGTCCCTTCGGGCAGGACCTCGCCGTCACGCTGCCGCCCGTCCCGCTGCTGTCGATCGCCGCCGATCTCGGTGTTTACGACAAGGATAGTATCGGCTTTGCATTGGCGACCTTGCTCAGGGGCCGCAACGCCGCACTCGATGCTATCGATCGAGCAAACGCCGCAGTGACTCGGGCAATGTTAAGTTAGAATGGTGGTTACCTGTCATGGCACAGCTTGATGCGCAAGCGCGCGAACTCGTCTCATCCGAAGAGCTGGAGAGCACGGTCCGCTATCTCTGCGGGCTGGGCGAAAAGGTCGCGGGCAGCGAAGAGGAGCGCAAGGCCTGCGACTACCTGACAAGTCGTCTCAAAGCCTACGGCTACACGCCGGTTGTGCACGAGTTCGACAGCTATGTCTCCTATCCGCGTAGCGCCGGGCTCGTCATTTCCGCGGCAGGCGAGCGCCGAAGTATCCCGGCCGTTGGCGTCGCATTTGGCCAATCCACCCCCCGGGACGGCGTCAGCGAAGATGTGGTGCTCGTGGGATCGGGTAGCGACGCCGAATACATCGGCAAGGATGTCCGCGGAAAGGTGGTGCTGGTCACGAAGCTGCCTTCCCCTGCAAATGCGCTTTCCGCGGCCAAGCATGGCGCGCGCGCCGTGATCTGCATGTCGGCCGGCAAGCAGCGGCACAAGATGATCATCACCCCGGTCTGGGGTACACCGGAATTCGACCAGGTCAACAGCATCCCCCGCGTGCCCGTAGTCTCGATCGCGAGGACCGACGGCGATGCCATTATTGCCGCCCTGAACCAGGGTCCCGTGCGCGCGACGCTCATTGCGGATACCTTCGAGGGTTGGCGCAAAGTTCGTCTGCCTACCGCCGAGCTGATGGGTCGCGAACGCGAATTCGCGCTCGTCGGAGCGCATTACTGCTCCTGGTTCGACGGCTCGACCGACAACGTTTCGGGTGACGCCTGCTTGCTCGAGCTTGCGCGCGTGCTCAGGGCTTTCGCTGGCAAGCTTCGGTATGGCATTCGTTTTGCCTGGTGGCCAGGCCATAGCCATGGGCGCTACTCGGGCTCGACCTGGTACGCAGACACGCACTGGCACGAGCTGCGCGACAATGCCATCGTCTACTTCAACATCGATAGCCCAGGCGTGAAGGGGGCGACGGTTTATGTGCCACGCCATCAGATGGCAGAGGTCGCCGCTTTCAATGAGGCGATGACACGGCAGATCACGGGTTGGAGCACCATCACCAGCGCCAATGCCCAGCTCGCGCTCGGTAAGCGCGCCGACAAATATGTAAGCCCCACCCGGCCGTCACGAGCGGCCGACCAATCGTTCTGGGGTATCGGCGTCTCATCCATGTCGGTCTACAGCATGCTGACGCCGGATGACCCCAACCGTGATCCCAATGTGGGTGGATCGGGGGGCGCCTGGTGGTGGCACTCCGAACACGAGACCGTCGATAAGTTCGATGCCGGGATCCTAATACAGGATACGCGTCTTTATGCCTCCATCCTCTTGCAGCTCGCCACCGCCAATCTGCTACCCTTCGAGGTTTCTGCCATCGCTGCCGACTTCCAGGACAGTCTTAAAGAATATACCGAGGAGGCAGGCCGCTTCCTGCCCTTGCATGAGCTGACGGCCGAGGTCGATGTGCTGAAGGAGCGCTTAGAGCAGCTGCAGACCAAATGTGGCCTGCTGAAAGACGAGCCGTCCACCGGGGCTGCGAACCGGCTGTTCCTCCGCCTCGCACGCATGCTCAATCCCGTGCTCTACCAGGCTTGCCCGCCATTCGAGCACGATCCCGCCCTTGGATCGCGTGCGTTGCCGTCACTTGCGCCGGCCCTCAATCTGAAATCCATGAATCCGGAGAGCGATGCCTTCAAATTCACGGTGGTAGGGCTTCGGCGTCGTATCAACCAGGTTCGCCATCAAGTGCGCGAGGCCCTACGAGAAACGGAGCTGTTTGAGGAGAAAGCAGGCTCCTCGGTGTAAGTGACCAAGATCCGGCCCTACAGCGCGAAGTTCCGAAGGTAGGCGGTATCGTAGAGCGGATGCCCGTGGCTGACCTCGATCGACGCATGCGCTGCTCTTTTCAGTCGCGCTCGGTGGTGGACATCAGCAAGGCATGGCTACGTGGTGAGCGTTGGTGTCGTAAGAGCCTCGGCCGAAGTGAACGGGCAATTCGGCGTCAGGTGTTCAACTCACGTGACACATTTTGCCCGACGGTCCCGCGGAAGCCGCCTGCCGGGCGGCCATTTTGCACGTAGGCGCGCTTGAACGCACCCCACACCCCCGTCTCCGACTCGACCGCGGCACGATTGCCCCTGCCATTGCGCGAGTTCATGGCGCTGATGGCGCTGTTGATGTCAATGACCGCCATGTCGATCGACATTATGCTGCCAGCGCTGCCCGAGATCGGCGTCTCGCTCGGCGTGCCCGACACGGCGCAGCTGCCCCTCGTGGTGACGAGTTTCATGGTTGGCATGGCGATTGGGCAGCTCGTCTGGGGCCCGCTTGCCGATCGCTTCGGGCGCCGCCGGCCGCTTTTGCTCGGCCTCGCCCTCTTCGTGCTTGCAACCATTGTCGCGGTGACGACACAAAGCTTCCAGCAATTCCTGGCCGCCCGGCTCATTCAGGGCATCGGCGCGTCTGTCGGGCGGATCATCGTCACGACGATCGTGCGCGACCTGTTTGTTGGCCGGCAGATGGCGCGCGTCATGTCGATGATCATGATGGTGTTCATCCTGGTGCCGATGCTAGCGCCTGCCGTGGGCCAGCTCGTCATTCTTGTCGGCACCTGGCGCTGGCTCTTTGCAGTCCTTCTCGCCGCCAGCCTTACAGCGTTCATCTGGGCGTCATACCGCTTGCCAGAGACCCGACCAGCATTGGCGGCGGGCACGCATCCTTGGACCGTCGGCAAGGGTTTGGCGCTCGTTCTCTCGAACCGTGTCACACTCGGCTACGGCGTCGCCTCCGGCTTCGTGCTGGGGCTGCTTGTCGCCTACATCGCGAGCGCGCAGCAGGTCTTCGGCACCGCCTACGGCCTCGGCAAGCTGTTTCCATTCGCTTTCGGCAGTGTTGCCTGCGCGATCGCGCTAGCCTCGTTCACCAACTCCCGCCTGGTCCGGCGCGTTGGCATGCGACGACTGTCACATGCCGCGCTGGTCGCGCAACTCAGCTTCAGCGCCATCTTGGCGCTGCTCGGCACCATAGTCACTTTGCCGCTCTGGCTGGCGCTTGGCGGCATGGCCGCCTGCGCCTTCCTCTACGGCCTCATCCTGGTCAATTTCAATGCCATCGCCATGCAGCCGATGGGGCAGGCCGCCGGCATGGCGGCATCGTTGACCGGCAGCTATTCGACAATGGCAGGGGCCCTGTTCGGAACACTGATCGCCCAACAATTCAACGGTACGATCCTTCCGCTTTTCGTCGGGTTCGCAGTGCTCGGGGTGTGTGCCTTGCTATGCGTCTTTTTGGTGGAGGGGCGGGCCGGCCTGTTCCGCGGTGAGTGAGGTGATCCCCAGCGTGAAAGCCGCGAGCCTACCGTGTCGGCACTTTTTGCTGCTAGCCGTCAAAGTGGCTCTGGCGCTCTGTTTTCATGAAGCTTCGGTCGTTGCCTAGAGCAAGCCGAGCAAAAACTGACGAGGTTGACCATGACATTGCGAGACAAAGCCGCCCTCGGCATGTCGTTGCCGCACCGTTCACCTGATCCATTGGCACTGACCACAATAAGGGCCGTGGCGTGTCGCGCAGAGGCATTGGGATTCCGGGATCTCTGGGTCACCGAGAACACTGTCGACGATGGCACCTGCCTCGATCCTGTCGTGGCCTTGACCTTTGCGGCGTCGATTACCCAACGCATCGGCGTCGGCGCCGCCGTGATCGTGCTACCGATCCATCACCCGCTGATGGTGGCGCATCAGTGGGCGACGCTCGATTTCGTCAGCGGCGGACGGGCGATCCTGGCCGTCGGGCTTGGCCGTGCGCACCACTACCGGGATTTCGAGGTTCCCGTCGCGCGGCGCGTGCGCCGCTTCCGCGAGGAGGTGGAGCTGATCAGGGCCCTGTGGACCGAAGACAGCGTTACCTACCGCGGGCAGATCTACCAGGTTGAGAACCTCAAGCTGGCCAAGCGCCCAGTGCGCAAGCCGCACCCGCCCTTGTGGATGGGAGTTGGCCATCCGGATGCAGTGCGCCGGGCGGCAACGCTCGCCGACGGTTGGATGGGCTCGGGTGGATCGAGCATTGCCGAATTCAAGGCCTCGGTGCCGATCCTCAAGCAGGCCTTGGAGGCGGCTGGCCGCGACCCCACGAAGTTTCCGGTATCCAAGCGCGTGTTCATGGCTGTCGATGAGCGGCCCGCAGTCGCGCGTCGCGAGCTCGAGCGCTGGTTCACCGAAGTCTATCACAATCCGCCCGGAACTGACGCCTCAGGCATCCACGGTACGCCCGAGCAGGTGCGCGAGCGGCTCGAGGATTTGGTGGCGGCCGGCGCCAATCACTTGCTCTTGAACCCGATCTCCCGCCACGCTGAGCAATTGGAGGCCGTGGCCGAGCTCGCTGGCTTCAAATAACTGTCGCGGCACGCGGCCTGTCGGGGATGCACTCGCTCCTGGGGCCGCGGGTCAGCCGGACAACTTGAGGCGCGGGCCTCGACCAGAAAAGCCCGTGCATCTTCACGGTGCGTTGCCGAGCAAGGCGGCAAAATCGCCCCAGCACGACAATCGACGCTGGAGCTGAGGCTGGCCGGCGCGCTAAAGTTGCGGAAACTGAGTGTTCCATAGCGATGCAAAGGGGGGCTGTCTCATGGCGTTTGGAGGCAATGACTGGCTGGCGTTGACCCAGGAACCCGCGCTGGAGCCGGAACTGCCCATCTGCGATCCCCATCACCATTTTTGGGATTTTCGTACGACGCGCATCCCCTATCAGCGATATCTGCTACACGAGCTGGCCGAGGATATGCGCAGCGGCCACAACGTGCGTTCCACCGTTTTCATTGAAGCGCGCGCCATGTACCGCGCTGATGGTTCCGAGCAGATGCGCCCGATCGGCGAGGTTGAGTTCGTGCAAGGGCTGGCTGCAGCGAGCGCCAGTGGTCTCTACGGCCCCGGACGGGCTGCGGCAGCAATCGTCGGCCATGCCAATCTGCTGCTGGGCGACCGCGTCGCCCCGGTGCTCGAGGCATTGCAGGCGGCCAGTCCCAACCGGTTCCGGGGCATCCGCCATTCGGTGACGTGGGACCCTCATCCCGAGGTCGAAAACACGGCCGCACACAGGATCCAGGGTCAGCTCGGCAACGAGCAATTCCGGGCTGGCGCTCGCGTGCTGGCCGGCATGGGATTGTCCTTGGAGGGCTGGCTGTACTTCCCACAGCTCGTGGAGCTTGCGGCTTTTGCCAAGGCCATTCCCGATCTCAGCATCATCCTCAACCATATTGGCGGCCTAGTTCGGACTGGCCCCTATGCCGCTAAGGACGACGAGGTGTTGGCCACGTGGCGGCGAGGCATTGCAGCCGTGGCGGCATGCCCGAATGTCACCATAAAACTCGGAGGCATCGGCATGCCCCGCACCGGCTTCGATTGGCATTTGCGAGAAAAACCGATCGGCTCCGAGGAGCTGGCGGCGGCCATAAGCCCCTTTATGACGTACTGCATCGAACAGTTCGGCCCCAGCCGGTGCATGTTCGAGAGCAACTTCCCGGTCGACAAAGTATCCTTCTCGTATCATGTGATGTACAACGCCTTCAAACGGCTCTCAAAGAGCTACACGCCGAGCGAACGTGCCCAGATGTTTCACGACACGGCGGTGCGCGTGTACCGGATTCTTGTCTGAGGTTGAGGCGCGGAGCCGGAGTGCTTGAGAAAGTGCGCCTGGCTCGCGCCATTTTCGCTGCTCACGTGAGTTGCAACGCGCGTGCGCCTGCTACGACACCAAAGCAAACTTTTGAAATGTGTGGCAGTCCTCCGGAGCACGGCCGCGGCTCACGGCAAACGTCCAGGTCACTTCGCTCACGTAGAGATCATTCTTGGAATCCAGCGCCAGCCCGTGCGGCGCGGCGAAGCTGCCCGGTGCAGTGCAGTCGGGTGTGCCCCAGCGTGCCAGCAGCTTGCCATTCGGATCGAATATGCTGAAACGCGCATGGCGCATTTTAGTGACAGGGCCGAAGCTGTATGAATTGTCGCCAACGTGCCAGGCGAGCTCGGTCACATAGACATTGCCTTTGGAATCGAACGTGAGGTGTGTCGGGCGTTGTGTATCGGTCCACTGCTCAAGAAATTCTCCGTCTGGGCTGAATATCTGAATTCGGTCGATTTCGCGGTCGCACACGAACACCCGCCCGTCCGCGGCGACCGCGATACCGTGCGGTAGCCGGAACTGGCCGGGGCCATCGCCGGGCTCCCCCCACGAGCGTTTCCATTGTCCGCTGGATGCGAATATGTGCACGCGCGCATTGCCATAGCCGTCCGAAACATAGATGTCACCCTTGGGGCCGATGGCGACGTTGGTCGGACGGTTGAACGGTGGACCAGCGTGCTTGATCGACCCCGTGGTCTTGCCGTCATAGCCGGTATCGGATGGCACGTTCAGAGTGCCCATGGTCAGCAGCAGTCGACCCTCGGGAGTAAACTGACGAACCGTGTGGTTGCCGTCATCCGTGGCGAAGATGGTACCATTGGGGGCGACATAGATGCCGTGTGTGCGCAAGGAGAAGTCACCCTTACCCCAGGTGCGTAGGAATTTGCCCTCGCGGTCGTAGACAATCACCGGGTTCTCGCCACGGCAGATCAAAAATACACGATCTTCCTGATCGACTGCGACACCGGCAACATCGCGATGTGCAAAACCCTTGGGCAATTGCTCCCAGCCCTCGACCACCTTGTATGTCACTGGATCGGCCATGCTGATCTCCCGTCGCCTAACATCAAAGTCTGCCACCCACGATGGCCCGTCGTGCTGCTGTAGGGTTGCACACAATCCATCGAAAGCGCCACCCCAGGGCTGAGCTGGACAACATGACCTGTCCGCACGGAGCCAATGTGGCATGACGGGGCCAATTCTGATTGACTTCCCAAGCAACGTGGAAATCCCGGCCCCACGGCGGTCCCGTTCGCAGGACTGCACGCACGCGCTTCTCCCGAGGTCCCTCAGTCTGTAGCCTTGCATTGATCTAGGCGGGCACCGCACAATAACATCCGAGGCACTCTTTATTTCGCGAGCGAGCATGGGCGCTATCGGGCAACCCCTCCTTCGCAAGGAGGACGTTCGGTTGCTGACCGGCAACGGCCGTTTCAGCGACGATTTCAGCATCGAGGGGCAAGCCTATGCCGTAATGGTTCGCTCGCCCCATCCGCATGCGCGGATCGTGCGTGTCAAGGTGGCGCCGGCCCTTTCCATGCCCGGTGTATTGGGCGTGTTCAGCGGCGCGGATTGCCTCGCCGATGGCCTCGGCCCCATTCCGCACAGTCCCGTTCCGCAAACTAGATATGACATGAAGCTGACCGCCCCAGAAGGCGGCAAGTTATTCATCGGGCCGCACCTGTTGCTGCCCGTCGACAAGGCGCGCCATGTCGGCGAAGCCGTGGCGATGGTGGTGGCCGAGACGTTGACCCAGGCGTTCGATGCAGCAGAGGCCGTCGAGACCGACTACGAAGTGCTGCCCTGGAACTCCGATTCAGAATTGGCCTTCGCGGGTGGTACTCCGCCGGTCTGGGACGACGTACCGGGCAACGTCCTGGTGGACACAATCTTCGGCGATGCAATCGCCACGGATCGCGCTTTCGCTTCCGCCGCCCATGTGATCCGGAGGGACTTCCGCATCGGCCGCGTTACCGCGGTCCCGCTGGAGCCGCGGGCTGCCTTGGCGCACTACGACACACGAACACAGAGATACACGCTCTATGCCGGAAGCGGCGGTGCAGTTCGCCAGAAGCATGAACTCGCCGCGGCGCTTGGCATCGCTTCCGATCGATTGCGGGTGCTCTGCCACGACGTCGGCGGCAACTTCGGATCAAGGAACCGCCCCTATGTCGAGTTCGGCCTCGTGTTATGGGCCGCGCGCAAGCTCTGCCGCCCCGTGAAATACACCGCCACGCGCTCCGAGGCGTTCCTGAGCGACTACCAGGGGCGAGATCTCCTGACCAAGGTCGAGCTGGCGCTGCGATCCGATGGCCGTTTCCTTGCCATGCGCGCCTTGAACATCAGCAACGTCGGCGCGCGCTGCGTTTCCCTTTCGCCGCTCGGCAAGGGAGCCGGCCTGATCACGGGCTCCTATGACATTCCGGCCGCACAGCTCCGCGCCTGCGCGGTCTTCACCAACACCATGCCGACCAACGCCTACCGCAGCTCAGGACGCCCGGAAGTGACGTTCGCCCTGGAACGGTTGATCGACATCGCGGCCGCAGACCTGGGCTTCGACCGCATTGAACTGCGCCGCATGAATCTCATTGGGTCGAAGTCGATGCCGTACACCAACGCAGTCGGCATGACCTACGACAGTGGTGAGTACGAGACCCACATGGATCTCGCCATGCGCATCGCAGATTGGGACGGCTTCGAGCTGCGCCGCCGCAACGCTGCCGATCGCGGCAGGTTGCTCGGACGTGGTCTTTCGAACTATGTTGAGTCCTCTATCGGCTCGCCGAAGGAGCGCGCAGAGATCACCATCTCGGACCAGGATCGCGTCGATATCGTGATCGGCACGCAGCCGAGCGGCCAAGGGCACGAAACCAGCTTTGCACAAGTTGCCTCCGACCTCCTAGGCGTGCCGGTGGCCAATATCAACATCATCACCGGCGATACGGACGTCGTCAGTGCCGGTGGCGGCTCCCATTCGGGAAGATCGCTGCGCCACGCTGCCACGGTCATGTCTAAGGCCGCCGAAATGCTGATCGCCAGGGCAAAGATGATCGCCGCCCGATTCCTCGACGCAAGCCCAGACCAGATCGAGTTTGTGGACGGCCGGTTCCGGACACCCAGCACCAATCGGTCATTCAGCTTCCTCGAGCTGGCTACGGAATTAGCACGATCGACCTTGCCCAACGAGCTAAAGAGTAGCCTCTGCGTCATCGCCGACAACGAGATGCACGACCCCGTGTTCCCCAATGGATGCGCGGTCTGCGAGTGCGAAGTCGATCCCGAGACTGGCGGCGTCAAGCTGACGCGCTACGCGGCCGTCGACGATGTTGGCCGCTGCATCAACCCGATGATTGTCCACGGACAAACCCATGGAGGCATCGCCCAGGGCATTGGTCAGGCACTCTGCGAGCGCTGCTATCTCGACCCCGGCTCTGGGCAACCCTTCTGCGGATCGCTCATGGACTACGGTGTGCCGCGGTCCGACACTCTTCCATCATTCACAACCGAGATTGTCGAAGTTCTTTCACCAACCAACCCCTTCGGCATTAAAGCCGGCGGGGAAGGTGGAACGACGCCGGCCCCGGCCGCCGTGATCAGCGCTATCGTCGATGCCCTAAGCGAGTTCCACATTCGCGACATCACTATGCCGGCAACCCCGTTCACGGTCTGGCAAGCGATCCAGAAAGCAAAGGCGGCCGGCGCTTTGTAAAGTTCCTATGCGCGAGCCCACGCCGACGGCGCGTCCGGCGAACCCGTGCAAGTCTTAGATCCCACGCTGTTGCGCTTTCGACGTGCATAGAGCGTCGCATCCTCGATGCACTGACCCTTTGGCACATCGATGCCGGGAGGGCGCACCGCAGCAGCAGGAACTTCGTGCTGAGGCGCTTGGGACGGTTCGCGTCGAGACCGCGCCTGGCGAGCAGCTACAGATCGACTTCGGCGTTGGTCGAACGGGTCCGTGCAGTGCGAGGAAATGATTGGAATCTCGGCTACAACCTTGCGTCCTATTGTAGCCTGCTCCGTAGCGCGAAAACCCACGACGTATACGCTCTTTGTCTCAAATAACAATTCAGGCGACGCAACCGGTGCCAGGTCCGGCAACTTCGCGCCGCCAGGCGCGCAGAAAATCAACGCAAGGTCCTGGCCGGGCATCGACGGACAGGAATTGCTACCGAAATGGTGCGCCGGAGGCACGATCGGGAATGCCGGTGCGAGGCAGAAGCGCAATACACACGATACAGAATCAATGGCCGTGCAACATCGCGAAGATACATACAGGCAGTAGCCTGCCCTCACCAGAAAGCTGATCGCTTTGTGCGGCACTTCCACGCCTTCGCTCGCGTCGCGATCAGGATAGTAGGATCAGTGCTCACGACAGTGGAGCGTATCATGCAACATGCACAATCTCAGGCAGTTCATGCGCCCCCTGAGGGCGCTGCTGGAATATTCGGAGCCGCGAGACCTTGGGCCACAGTTGCCCGCGCATCAGGCGAGGAACGATTTCTGGGCGCGAACTCGATGCTCGCGCGCTACCTCGAGGGCTGGGCCGAGGCGGATCCCGCCAAGATCGCTGACGCGACGGCCGAGAACTACGACTTCTACGATCCACTCGTGGGCCGCTACTCGCGACGAACGCTGCCGCAGTACTTCGCCCTGCTGCGATCGCGATTTGCGGCGGCGGGAGTGGCGCGAGTGCAGGATCTGGCGTTCACGCTTCGCGGTCCGATGTCTGGCCCTTTCAACGCGGCTCGGCGCCAGTACTGGCGCGAGGCTTCCCACCTTGGGCTCACCGGAGTGAGTGAGATCTTGGTGACGCAGCACGGCGTCGCTGCCGAGGCAGTCGCCTACGACCTGAACCTGGCCACCGATACGCTGCAAGGTTAGCTTGTTCGGTCGGCGCCCATTCGCCAAAGTTCGTGAGGGCGCGGTGACGAGGTCGCCGGAGCCGGAACTGCCCCAACTAGTTGGGCGTTAACTCCAGCAGACTTCTCGGGAGCAATGCTGTGCCGACCCAATTAAAGCTGTTTTCGGCGACTGGGGCAGCGAACTTCTCTAAACTCGAAAGAGAGGTGAACGATTGGCTCACCGCTAAGGGCGACAGTATCCAACCGGTCAACAGTCAGACGGCGACGTGCGCCATCGCGGACGACGCGGACCGCAAAAAAAACCAATCGATAGTTATCGCACTTTGGTATCTCGATCCACCCGAGCGGTAACGAACTTACCCCCGAAAGCTGCGAGTACGACCGGCCTCGGCAACGCCACCCAGGCGTTGGAGGTAGGAACCAGCCGCCAAGCTCGGGGATAGCCCCGATAGACGTTGTTGGGGCCATCGTCGATTCTTGGCGGCGTCCTCCGGCAACGTTCGGACGGACGACGTGTGTCGTTGAGAAGACGCGGGCCTTGCGCATCGGAGTAGCCAGATGTCGGTGTTCGGAAGCATCATGTCGTCGATTTTCGGAGGTGCCGCAGCGGCCAGCCCCGCACCCACCAGTGCGCCACCGCCCAGTCCGGCGGGGGCAAGTTCTTCATCCGCCGGTTCGACACCCGCTTCGCCCAGCACGAGGGCACAAGCTGCGGCCGGGCCGCCAGGCGGCGCGGCGACGTCACCGGCCACCCAGGTCGACGTCGCCGCGGTCATGGATAACCTCGCCGAAGCTTCGCCTGAGGATCTCGATTGGCGCAAGTCGATCGTTGACTTGATGAAACTTCTCAAACTGGACAGCAGCCTCGCCGCTCGCAAAGAGCTTGCCACGGAGCTCCACTACACTGGAAGCATGAAGGATTCCGCGGCGATGAACGTTTGGCTGCATAAGCAGGTCATGATCAAGCTCGCCGAAAACGGTGGCAAAGTGCCATCCGAGCTTAAGCACTAAGCTTCGGCATCAAAACCGGTCCAAGCATCCTGGTTTGCTAGCGGAGTAACGCGGGCTTTAGATCATCTCAAGCTCAAGTCGGCGTAGCTGCAGCAGCGGGCGCGCAGTCCGTGATCGAGCACGCCGTCAATTCATCTCGTGACCCGGACCGGTCCTGGCGCGAAGCATCCAGTCGCCCACCTTTCACAAAAAAGATGCCAGTAAGATCTCCGCTCGTCCGATGTGAGGAGGGCGGATTGGTTTATCCCCCGAGACGTGGGCGAATCACTCGCTCAAAAGCCCGCACCTCGGCTTCTGGCATCTCATAGGCTCGGGCAAAGTCATGGGCAGGAAACAAGAACACCTGCTCAACGCCTGCTTCCTCTCGCGCCTGTAGGAGGCGCTCTGCGCAACGCTCTGGCGGACCGAATAGTCCAAACGCATCGGCAATTTGGCTCGCCTGGTGGTCAGGTATCGCAGCGGGATCGTGCGCTTCTTCGAGCACGAAGCCAGCTTCCTTGAGCCAACGAAGGTTCGACGCGCTCGGATAATTCAAAAAGGGCTGACCTTGAGCGAACCAGCTCCGCACCCATCGCATTCCCACATCGGCGTCCGACCCGAGACCGAGAGTAATTACGAATACCACTGGAAAGCCGGCCAGCGAGCGCCCAGCACGCCGGGCACCATCCTCTAGATGACGACGCGCGGCGCGGATAGCCGCTGGATGGAGACCGACCATGAGAAAGGCGCCGTCCGCCACCTCTCCAGCGAGTTCAATCATGCGGGGCCCAGCAGCCAGCAGATAGACCGGGGTCGGTGACGCACTTCTGTTTCTGAGACGGGTCGACGTTGGACCGAACTCGACGCCTTCTCCAGCGAGCAGTCGCCGGAGATCCCGTATCGCTTCGCGCATGACAGCCACCGGTGCGCGCGGCTTCCCTACACTCCGTGTGGAAATAAAACCGGGAGCCACCGTGAGATATGTGCGCCCCGGCGCGATCTCGTCTAGGCTGTGGGCCAACGAGGCGAGAAGAAGAGGATGCCGAACCGAAGGGCTTGAAGTGGCCGGAAACAATTGAAGATGGCGAGTCGCCCGACCCGCCAGCGCCAGCGCCAGGTAAGCGTCGCGGCCACTTGAGGGGTGGTCGTGGATACCGACACCATCGAAGCCTGCCTCTTCGCATCGCACGACGAACGCGACAAGGTCGGGCAAGGCCAGACCCACGGGAACTCGGATAGCGACGCGGACACGTGTCATTTGACCTCTTCTCTCATTCTTTGACTCATCTCCAAGAATACATATTCCAGATCCTTGCGCGATTGCCACCAACGCACGTTCGCAGGAGGGCGCCCGCGGTGTGCCGTCCTAGCGAAGGCTAATCGTTTTCGCGCGTGAAGCGACCATGCCTCCAAGTCCCGGCGAGAATACATATACGTGACGGCATGCACGTAAACCGAACGCGCTAGGCGTCCCGCGCCGATGCGCAATGCCGACAAAGCCTAGTCGGTGTGCACAGGTGTTCCGCAGGGCGTGAAGGCCGTGGCCCCGAGAATGTGTGCATCCTCGAACGCCTGCTGGTGCGTCCGCGTGAACCCAGCGCTAGTTGGCCAGCCTAAGCAACTCGATCACCTTGTTTGATCTGGACGGTGCGGTTGTCGACAGCGGGGAGCATCTGGGCCGGGTCGCGCGTAACCACGACGTCGATTACCGTTGGCCGATCCCTTTCCTCCATGCCCTGTTGAAGGGCAGGAGCGAGTGCTTCCGGGTCCTCGACCCGAACGCCACCGCAACCCATTGTGCGGGCGATCGCCGCATAGTCCAGCTCGTTGAGGTCGGCCGACTGATAGCGCCCGCCCATCATTGTGTGCTGTAAGGCCTTGACGTAGCCGGAGGCGGCGTTGTTGACGACAATTGCCGTCAATCCGCACCCGATCCGTCGCGCACTTTCAAGGTCGCCAAGCGTCATGTTAAACCCACCATCGCCGCTAATGGCGACGACCGGTCGGTCCGGCGCGGCGAGGCACGCGCCGATGCCTCCCGGTAGGCCATAGCCGATGGAAGCGAATCCGCGGTCCGGGACAAACTGGCGGCCGGCCTTTTTTGTATCGTAAAGCAGGCCTGTCCAATGTCCGGCAAAGCCGCCGTCGGCAACAAGTATGGCGTCGGTAGGTAAGGCCTTGTTCAGCTCACGGCAAAGCCGCGCCATATGCACCGGACGGTCACGCGAATTGAGGCGCGGCGCAGCCTCTACTTCCCATTTCTTCATACGCGGCGCGACCTCTGCGACGTAGTCAGTTCGTGCCGCGCGCGCTCCCCTGCTGCTATCCGACAGGGCCTCGGCAAGGTCTTCAAGCCCCGCTCGCGCATCTGCCCACAGCGAGATTTCGGCAGGGATGCAACGACCGATTTCCTCGGCCACGATGTCGAGATGGATCACGGGGATGTGCGCTGACGGCAGAGTGAATCGCTTCGTCGCGATCTCCCCGAGCTTGCACCCCACAACGACCAGGCAATCCGAGGCATCGATCATGTCATTGGCGATCCGGGAGTACCGGCCGAAGAGGCCGACATTGAGAGGGTTTGCACAGGAGATACCTCCCTTGCCGCTCATCGTGTGAGCGACGGGAATGGACTGCGCCTCCGCCAGCCTGGCCAGCGCCTCCCAGGCCTCGGACAGGTGGATGCCCCCTCCTACCAACAGCAGCGGCCGCTTTGCATTCGCGATCAGCTTTGCGGCACGCTCAATCTGCGCGCGATCAGGTCGGACGCGGCGCGCCGGTGCTTTCAGCGTAGCCTCGTCGATCACGAAATCCTCCGCTGCGAAGTCGTGCACGCCGTGACATATATCCTCAGGCACGTCGAGCAACACTGGTCCCGGCCGTCCTGAGGTCGCCACGGTGAATGCGCGCCGTACCAGTTCAGGGATGCGACCTATCATCTCGATTCGTATCACTTCCTTGACTGCCGGCCTCATGATCTCAACTTGCCGGCATTCTTGGGTCATATTCTTCCAGGAATGGGCTCGATTGGTGTTACCGGTGATGGCGATGATCGGGATGCCGCCATTCAGCGACTCAATGAGCCCAGTGAGGAGATTAGTTGCCCCGGGACCGAGGGTGCCGTCGCACAGACCGGGGCGGTTCGTCACGCGGGCGTAGGCGTCCGCGGCAAACGCGCCGCACCGCTCGTCATTAATCAAGTGGTGCTTCAAGCCAACAAGGCCGACGGCGTCGTAAAACGGCAATAGTTGGAACCCGCCCATGCCGAACATGGGCCCAGCGTCCGCAAGACGCAACATTTCTGCGAGCGCACGCCCACCATTCATTGTACCCGACGGACGATTTCTCAGAGTCATAGCTCCTCCTCATCTGGCAAGGGCGCGACGCAGCCCGGCGACGAAATCCCGGGCGCTCATGCCTTGGCGAACGCCAAATGCCGCGGCGCGGGTGTTGACCCGGCTGACGATGCCTTCATTGTAAGTCGAGCGAGCGTCGCCGATTCGTGCACTTGTCGCTGCGACCGTCGCTGCGGCGATGCCTCTCGTGTCGAGCGCCGGCAAGCGCGAGATGCCAGCTTCGTCCTTGCCGATCCCCGCGTCGTTATAAAGGGCGCCGAGCACGTGATACTTGACGGCTGTCTCGGGGTTACCGCCGAGCAACCCACCGTGCGAACCTGTCACGACAATCGCATTCTTGTGCTCGGGCAGAACTAGAGAGGCCGAGTCGAGGGCCCACACTTGCGGTGGAGTGGAAACGAGCAAGTATGTACCTTCAAGTGCTTCTGGCGGCGTGCGCTCAGTCCGACGTCCCTGTTGCAGCTTAACAGCGGCGTCACGACACGGTTGGTTTGGTTTGACTCCAAGTAGGGCCGCAAGCTTGTTTGCGTGGGAAATGATGCCGCTGCTGATCATATCAGCGCCATCGCCGATCCTCGCTGTGTCGTGACCGACCGTCGCTGCTGCGATGCCCAACTCTTGCAGGTAGTCCAGACCACCGATACCGGCGCGATCGTACCCGACCCCAGCGTCGTTGAATATCACCGCTGCGGCAGAAAGTTTCGCGGCGAGGAAGGCAGCATACACGCCGCCATGAGAACCATTGACGATAACTGCTCCCGCAGCGTCCGAGCCGACGCGCGTAATGCTATCGGCGATGACGATGGGAGCAACCATGTGATTCAAAGCTCCGCCTATGCCAGCTGGCCACGCCCAGAGGCTTGCAGCGTCTCGCGAATGCCGGCAATGATACGATTACGGTCCGGGAAAACGTGGTTTTCGAGCACGGGGCTGTAGGGAATTGGCACCTGCAGGGCGCAGACCCGTCTTACCGGAGCCTTCAAGCCCGCAAATGTCGTCGCATCCTCGGTGGCGACCGCCGCCACTTCCGCCGAAAATCCAGCGGTAGGGCCGGCTTCGTCGGCAATGACGAGCCGGCCCGTTTTCCGTACGGAGCTGCGAATCGTATCCGTATCCAACGGTACCAGCGTGCGCGGATCGACGACCTCTACCGAGATTCCCTCCTTGGCGAGCTCCTCTGCCGCCGCCAGCGCCTCATGGACCAACCATGCCAAGGCGACAACGGTGACATCGCTGCCCGTCCGTTTCACGTCTGCCTTGCCGAGGGGGATCGTGTATGGCTCGTCTGGCACAGGTCCCTTTCGCGCCATGAGACGGTTCGACTCGAACGAGATGACCGGGCTGTTATCGCGGATCGCGGTTTTGAGCAGGCCTTTTAGATCGTACGGTGTGGATGGTAGGAACATCTTCAGGCCAGCCAGATTCATGAACATCGAGTATGGCGACTGGGAATGTTGTGCGGCGAGCTGAGTGCCCCCGCCAACTGCGGCTCGATATAGAATTGGAAACCTCGCCTGTCCGCCGAACATGTAGTGGATCTTCGCGGCCTGATTGACGACTTGGTCCATCGCCACAAAGCAGAACGTGACCTGCCGCCAATCAACGATGGGGCGATAGCCGCAGCCGGCTGCACCAATCGCCATACCAGTCATCGCTGCTTCGGCGATCGGTGTTGCCCTCATTCGCTGACCGCCAAACTCCGCAAGCAGCGGTGCAATTGGGTCGGTCGTCATGTAGAAAATCTTGGGATCGCGCCGCATTTCCTCGGCGACAGCTTCGACTGCAGCCTGGTTGTATGTGAGCTCTCGCATAATTTCATTCCTCAGTTGAGGGCGCAAACACGTCCTCGGTCGCCTGCTCGGGCAGTGGCAGGGGGCTTGCCTCGGCGAAGGCGACTGCGGCTTCGAGCACCCGCATCACCTCAGTCTCGATGGCCTGGAGCCCGGGTCCGTCGAGCTCACCCTGTTCCCTCAGTCGCAGCTCGAGCAGTCCGATTGGATCCCTTCGCTGCCATGCCTCAACCTCCGCCCTGTCACGCGGATCGGGCAACTCGCGGCGCTCGGTATGGCCGCGCCAGCGGTAGGTCTTGCACTCAATCAGTGTTGGGCCACCGCCGGAGCGGGCTCGCTCCACGGCGGTTTGCGTGGCCTGATAGACCGCGAAGACATCATTGCCATCCACGACCACGCCCGGGATGCCGTAACCGGCTGCACGTGCAGCCACATCGCTCAGCGCATGGGTTGCGGCGGCGGAAGTTTGTGCGGCCCACATGTTGTTTTCGCACACGTAGATCACGGGCAGCTTCCAGGTCGCGGCGATGTTGAGACACTCGTGGAAAGGACCCGCATTCGATGCTCCGTCTCCGAAGAATGAGACAGCCACTCTCCCCTTTCCATCCATTTGCGCAGCAAGACCGGCGCCGGTGACGATGGCAATTCCGCCGGCAACAATCCCATTCGCTCCGAGCATACCGATGTCAAAATCGGCGATATGCATCGAACCGCCCTTGCCTTTGCAGTAACCGGTTTGGCGACCGTAAAGCTCGGCAATCATGCGGTTCAGATCGGCGCCCTTCGCGATGCAATGACCGTGGCCGCGATGGGTCGAAATGATGCGGTCGCCGCCATCGAGAGCACTGCAGACGCCCACTGCGACCGCTTCCTCACCAATGTAGCAATGCACGACCCCGAATATTTTGCCAGCGTGGTAGTCGGCCGAGGCGCGCTCCTCGAAGCGCCGGATCGTCAGCATCCGACGCAGCATCTCGCGCTGCTTGTCGGGCGGCAGGTTTGCCGAGAAGCCCGTCATGGTTATCACTCCTAGTCGACTGGCTGGGACCTCATTACAATTCAGACACTTGAGGCTAGCGGTGAGATTGCGGGGGAACGAGCCTACTGCCGGAAAATTCCCGCTTCCGTCGCCTCATAGAGGCGGGCTGCGCGTGCCGCAATCTCTGTGAAGACACGCAACGGATCAGCGGGTGAGCTTGAGATCGCTGCCAGAATTGCTGCTGTTGCGGCCCGTTGCTCTCGCGCCTCAGCTCTGCGACGTGATCGCCACCTAATGTCGACACTTCGGACGGCATGAGGACACTACCCACTGGATCGTCGACCGTATTCCCGACGGCGCCGCAGAAAGATATCCGCAAGCTTGGTCAATCTATGCTATGGCGTTCGGGCGCACCATCGGGTCGTAGGTCGGACGTCCGCTTACGGGCGCATCACCCCACCGCGGGCGGTGGCCCAAGGTTCTTTAAGTTTGGCAAGGTCGCATGAAGAAAGGTCCGTGAGGCGTGGGCACCGCCTTGGTGGTCAGGCGAGCCCCCGCCTTTTTGGGGGGTGACAAAAGTGGCGTCAATGGTGGCGGGTTCATGGCGCGCGCATTCCCATAGTCTGGATGCCCCGCAGCATGCTCTCCAGCTCGCGCGAGATCGATAATCGGCAGAGGTATCTCTGCGTTCCCGGCTTTTTATATAGGGGAGTGCAAAAAATTCGACCGCAGGCTGCCAACGGTCGAGTTCGTGGAAACCGGAACTTGCGCCGTTTCGCCTGCATCCGACGGCAGGCATAGGCCCAAGCCCCTACGCCCATGCCGGTAATTCAAGCCGCGGTGCGCCTTTATTTCGAAACGGCGAAGCGAAAGCTGCCCTCGGACGCATCGCTGTTGTAGGAGGTGACGCCGTTACGGGTGACCCCGGCGTAGGTCTTGCGCCCGGCGTCGGGGATCACGGTCACCGCACCGCCAGCCTTGCCGATCACGCCAGCATGCAGCGCCGCGCGGCACACCGATGAGCCCAGTGGGTACACGTCCATGCCGCGCACTGTGCCGCGCTGCGTGGCCTCGGCCGAGCAGGTGCAGGCGACCCGCTCGGTGGCATCGGCAAAGGCTCGGAAGTCGTCGGGACAGTCGGATGAGACGCGCTCGACAGGCGGCGTGGATGACGCGACCGCGGTGGCCAATGGCTCGCTGCGCTGTGTTGGCTCCTGCCTTGGCGTGGGCGGCGATGGCGGCTTTTGTGCGGGGACGGCGACTCCCTGGGGCGACGCGAAGTAGAAGCGTGCCCGCAAGGCGGAGTGCTCCCAGGGGACTTGCCGATTGCGCGTGGCCGCCATCACCTCGTTGCGCACACCAATCAGCATACTCGACAGGTCCTCCCCCGGTGTCGCGATGGCTTGGATCAAGGCGCTCGCAAACGGCGAATTGCGGCCCGTGCCATCGAGAGCCACGTTGCCCGGTTGGGTTGAGAAGCTGATGAGTGTCCCAACGCCCGACTCGGCAACCGCCAGGCCCTTGCCGATCTCCGCCGATCGCGTGCCCATCGCACGTGCCAAGTTGCGGGCCAACGGATTGTCGCGGCAGGCGTCGAGGAACAACAGGTTGGTCTGGGCCTCGCGCTCCATGGTGCGCTGTACGAGATCGAGGCGTACCATTTCGAAATCGAGAGCGGCGGCGCTCGTTAGTTGGGCATCAACCGGCACCAGGTAGTTGGTGCCGGCAACCTGAAGGCCGTGACCGGCGTAAAAGAGCACACCAACATCGGCTCCGCCCAGGGCCGCCGCAAAATCGCGTATCGCGCGATCCATGCCTGTCTTATCCAGGTCGAAGCCTCTCACGACCTTGAAGCCGAGCCGCTCGATGGCCGCCGCCATGTCCGCAGCATCGTTCTTCGGATTTTTGAGCTCGGGTGCGTGGCGGTAGGCGGCATTGCCGATCACCAGCGCGACGCGATTTTCGGCCGCACTTGCGATGCTCTGCTGCAGCGCCAACCAAGCGAACAGGACCAGTCCCCGCAGCATACGGCCAGACATGTGCACCTCCCCTCAATTGGCTTCGAACCAGCCACTAGACTCGCAGCGAAAGCATACCTCAAGCCACGCTCAAGCCATCCAGGCCATGGCAGATGGCGCCAAGCCATTCAAGGACGTGCCGCACGTCCAGAGATACCTCCGGCTCAACGGCACATACGCGGCGGTCGCGGGATCCTGACCAAGGGGAGCCTTTCATTGTGGTAGGTGAGGGCTCTAGGTGAGGCGATCTACGCAGAAATGCAGATTCGCCAGCTCGATAGGTGTTTGCGTCAGTGCGATCACCACCTCGATGGGATCGGGAAGTACCTCGACGGCGAACTTGCGCTACGCCCGCACCCGTTCCTTTGAAGGGTACCGAAGACTTCGTTCTGAGCCCCGTCTGGGGCGCCACAAATATCACAATCGTGCTAAAATCCGCTCAATGACCTTGCCTGGATCTTTGCGCCAGTCTTTGCCGAGCACCGTCATCACGCTCCAACCGAACGCCGCTAGTATGGACGGTTGCACGACGTATCTGGCAGCGAGATCGGTTGCGTAGTGAGCGCGGTCGTCGATCTGGATCGCCAGGCGAAAATTACTCTCGCCGGCGCGTTTGACCGCAATATGACATTTGAGATCGGACTGACCGTGGTTCCGTGCAACCACAAAGCCGCGCTTTGACAGCTCTGCGGCGACTTGGTCGCCGACCAGCTCTCCTTGCTCATCGCCGTCCCGACCGTCGATGCGCGCGCCATACTCCACCAGCGCAGCCGCCATCGCTTCGGTTTGGCCGACGGATGCGGCCTGCGCGTAGGTGAGATACTTGCGCAGGGCGTTGGCGCCATAATTGTAGATGTTCGTGATCTGTGCGCCGTCGATCGATGACACCACAATCATGTGCCGCTTGGCGCGTGAGAAGATTACGTTTAGGCGCTTTTCGCCACCGTTCTGGTTGATCGGACCGAAATTCATGATCATCCGCCCTCGGGCATCCGGGCCATAACAGATGCTCAGGATGATGACGTCGCGCTCGTCGCCCTGCACATTCTCGAGATTCTTCACGAACAGACCGACATATTGCCCATCCTCCTCGCGCTCCTCTTCGAGCTCCAGAGCCGTGCGGAAGGTGCGGTCAGAAGCCGAGAGCCCATTGAGCGCGCTTTCGATTTCCTGCTGCTGGGCCTGCGAAAATGCCACGACCCCGATGCTCAGCCCCGATTGGGTGCGCAGGATTTCGCGTACGAGAATTGCAATATAGGCGGCCTCGCCGGGATTGCGCTGGCTGTTGTAGGGCGAGCTCTCCATACGGTGGAAGGACAAGGGTTGCTCCAGCGCCTGCGCTGCGAAAGTCTTAGCATCGCCGGGTGCTGTCACGCGGATCGGCTGGCGCCGGGGCAATTCGGCGACGTTGGGGATTGTCTGCAGTTCGCCTTTATAGAACGTCCTGTTGCAGAACCCGATCAGTGCCTCGTGCTGGCTGCGATAGTGCCAGGCAAGCAGCGTCCGCGGCAGCGTCGCGGTTGCCCTGTTGAGAAAGCTATCGGCATTGAGGTCATAGACGAACAGGGATTGATCGTCGTCCTCCAACGCGCCGCCAGTCTGGCCGGAGAAGAAGGAGGACGGCGGCAACTGCATCTCGTCGCCGACAACGATCATCTGCCGGGCGCGGTAAAGGGTGGGTATGGCATCTTCGACCGGGATCTGGCTGGCCTCGTCGAAAATGACGACGTCGAAAAGTTGATCGTTTAGCGGGAGAATATCGGCGACGCTAAGAGGACTCATCAGCCAAACCGGCTTCAGGCGGCGCAGCACGCGACCGGCCTCGCCCGCGAACAACTCCCGGATTGACTTGTAGGCGCGTGACTTCTGAAACTCGTTCTCCAGCGTCTTGCGTCCGCGCCGGTAATCACGCCGCCAGTCTTTCTCTTCGTGTCCGGTCCCCACCGCCGATTCATTGGAGCGGATCAGATCGCCATTGAATTCATGGTGGCATACATTTACCGCGTGCTGGCCGTTGATCTGGCGCAAAGCGGCGTAGCGCGCTGAAAGATCGGATACGAGCTCTTCCAAGCGCACGCCATCGAACCGCGCAAGTGCGCGATTGCGCTGGAACACACGGTCGATGGCGGCATCGAGAACCGCAGTTTCGATTTGTGCGAGCGGCAGGTCGAGATGCAGAAGGGTTCGAGAAACCTCGGCACCGCTGTTATGGAGGTCGACCAGGAGATCGGCTAGCTCGGCGATCTGACCGGTGTTTTCCGCCAATTCACTCAAGCTTGTGACGAGCTCAGGGTGCGTGAGCTGGGCGTGGCCGCCAAAGATGGCGGCAAGTTCCTGCTCTGCGCGCGCCAATACTGTGGCGAGACGCGCGAGCTTTTGGACCTCACGCGCGGCCTCGGCTCTATCGAGGCACTGTCTCACGACGTCGCGCTCGATCGCAGCGAGCTGGGAGCTTCCTGCCCACACACGGTCGATGGTGGCGCGGATCTCCGCTGTTACCTCGAAGCCAGCGTCCTTGTCCACGGCTTGCCGAGCTTTGTCGCAGGCGAGCGCGGTACGCTGCATATCCTCCAGAAGACGCAACGCCTTGACAACGCTGCGTTCGGCGCCCTGGTATTGTCCACGAACCGCCTTTTTCGCGCGCCGCCAGTCGCTGAAAAGTAGTGCGAAGAAACTCCCCTCATGTTTCTGCGCACCGGCAATCAGCGCCTTGAGATCGGCAACCTCCGCATCATCGGGCCATCCGCTGGCCGCCTCGCGGGTCAGGGCCGCCTTGGCCTCCAATCCGGACAGCTTTTTCAGCGCTGCCGCCAGCCGTTCGGCCGACGGATCGTCCGCGTCAAGAACGCCAAGACGTCCAGCCGCGGCCATCGGCTCGAGAATCCGGCTGAAGGCGCTGGCACTGAGGATGTCCTCCCAAATAATGCCCTCGCGATCCAGGAAAGTGTGCACGTCATTGACGGGATCCGACGCACTGGCGAGCGCCGACTTCGCACGGGGCAATAGGCTTTCCACCTGCTCGGTGGCGTCGGGCATGCTGGCCAGATCGCGGCGCAGAAGCCGTAAGGGCGAGCGCGCCAGGATACCATCATAGCCGCTCGAGATGAGCGCATCGCGAAGTCGGTCGAGGACGGGGCGTGCGCGCTGGAAGGCCAACCAGCTTGGCAATCGGGCCGTAGCAGCGGGGGACAAATCGGCCTTGGCGGGGCTTCGCTTCAACCGCTCCTCGATGAGTTCGCGAAGGGGCGGCCCACCATCCTCGATGGATGAGGTCATGACGGCTGAGAAGCGCTGCAATTCGACGAGGCGTGCCCCAATTTCATCGACCAGCGCACCCCGATGCCGGGCGACGTCGTCGCGTGGCGCTTGCGTCGTCCATGTCTCGTAGATCGCCTTCAAGTCGTCAATGAAGGCCTTCTTGTCGCCCTGGCTGTCATGAATGAGCGTACAAACGTCGCCAAGGCCGACCTGCTTGAGCCGATGGAACACGACGTCCAATGCTGCGCGTTTCTCGCAGACAAACAGAACGCCCTTTCCGCGCGCCACGTAGTCCGCGATGAGATTGGTGATTGTCTGCGATTTGCCGGTTCCGGGTGGTCCCTGGATCACATAACTCTCGCCGGCGCTGGCTCGCGCAACCGCTTGGGCTTGGCTCGGGTCGGCAGGCAGAACCGCATGATCGTCGCGCTGTTCACCTGTGTCGGCGCGGAAGGAGCGCCGCGCCTCTTCAGAAAACAAGAGGTCGAAATTGACGTGGTCACCGGACGGAGCAGAAATGAGATCACTATAGTCCCGCACAAGGGTCATTTTGCGGTAGTTGAAGTTGGCAAGCGTCACCGAGCACAGATCGATTTCCCAGTCGTGCGAGCCTGCGTCTTGACCGCTGTCGACGGCATAAAAACTGCGCTCCAGTTCGACTGTCTCCACAGTCGGCAAGCCCACTGCATCGATGTCTTTCGGAGCCGTATCCGTGGGCACTACCGGAAAGATACCCGGTTTAATGGTGCCCTCGGCCAACTCGCGGTTGGGCGCGCGAGACACGCGAATGTCGCGTTCGAAAATCTGGACACCAAGCGGCTCATAGGCAGAGTGGGCGTAGCCGTAGGCGATGCCGCCGTAGTCTTTGACACCCGTCCCCGTTCGCACGCGTCGACGAAAATCATCGAGCTTGCGCCGCGCGCTGCGCTGGATCAGCATGATGCGCGGGGTTTCGACCAACGCCAGATCCACGCCCTTCGCCGACTGTTGTAACTGGCGAACCAGACTGCCATGCAGATCCCGCACGGCCTCCATACTCGCGGCATCGATAAATTCCGGCAGTCGGATATCGTAAAGCTTGCGCAGGTGGTAGCGCAGGGCAGGGTTAATCTGCGCCTCGGCGGGCGAAGTCTCCAATCGGAAGCTGTCCTTGACGCCTTTGCGCTTCGTTAATGTCGCGGGCAACAGTACCAGCGGGCTATTGATTCGTTCGTTCGGAGCTTCCTTGAGATTGGTCCATCGCAGGAACGCCACGACGAGGCGAAGCTGCGAGAAGCCATACTCTCGCACGTCACGCTGCGCATCAAGGCGCACGCGGTCGAGCGACGTGGCGAGAAAACCGTAATCTTCGAATTTCAGCCAAGCGTTGAGATCGGTGGGGCGCTTCAAATCGGCGCACGTGCGTTCGTTCAGATGAAAGAGCTGCGTGGGTTTGATCGATTTGTAGTCGAGGACATTGGGCGTCGAGCCGACCGTCAGATTGATTGTCGCGCTGGTTTCGCGGAAGTAAATGAGACGATTGCGGCGATTGATTTCGAATAGACGGTCGCGAAGCAGCTCATGGCGTCGCCTCCGGGCGGTCGCACGATCGGATAGCCCGGGCTTGTCTTCGGCGGCTGGAGCCTCGGCATCGATGATATCCTGGTCGCGATAGTGGGCCAGTGCTTTGGCGACCTGTCGCAAATCCTGCGGACGCTTGCGCCGGTCCAGTTCCGTCATCTTCTCGATGATCTGCGACAGAACGGGATGCAGACGCGGGTTGACCCGCATCATATCGGCGCGGGAGCGCACGAAAATACGAAGTTCCTCCAGCTCCGCCAGATGCAATCGCGCGGCGAGGCTGCCCAGAATAAGTCCAAGCACGAATACATCGGAAAGCTGGTCGTGGTGCCCCGCCTGCTGCTCCCAGGCGATATAGTCAGGATAATAGGCCCGCCGCGGCCTCGCCTCGCTGCGATCGGCAATGGCCTCATCGACAACCGACACGCCAGCAGTCTCGCTCCGCTCCCGGTAACGGCCGGTCACCTGCAAACGCGAAACGTCGTGACGCTCGATTTCGCGCAGCGCGGACGCGTTCGTCTGCGGGCTCCGCGCCATATTGTTCTGGAACCAGAGATGACCCATCGAGACGCGTAGCGCATCGACGCCGTTGAGGGGCGCTATGCGACCTTCCTCGTGCAGGGCGGCCACCTGCTCGATCAGTGGCAGCACTGCGCTCAGCAAATCATCGGTGCCAACGCTGTCGGCCTCGCGCCAGTCGCGCAGCAGGTCACCAAATGGCCTCGCCTCATCAGTGCCGGGTCGATCAAGCATGCTTGACACCCTCGATCAGCTCGGCGCTCGCTCGCTTTAAACGCGCCAGATCTTCCTTCTTGCGTTTCAACTCCTTGCGCGCGATCGGCTCGTAGATTTGGAAGAGGCCAACCCGTTCGGCCAAATTGAGCGTGAGGGCCAGGGCCTTTTCGCCGCCATCCGGATCGACAGTGGCGAAATCGAGGAGCACGTAGGCGAGGAAGTCCTGGCAAGTTTTCCCCATTGCGCTGATCTCGCTGATGCGCGCGGCGTGATCGAGGGTGGCGTCGGCCGCATCGGGCCATGCGTAGCGGGGGAAATAGCGCTCAGCGAGGTTTGCGGTGTATTCGCCCCGCATGAAGGGGTGCGTTAATATATCGTCGACGAGCTTTCGCGTAAGCGCGCTGAGTTCCGATTGCCCAACAAGGTCGAGGCGCTTGGTGTCGAGCGGCCCTCGAACCAGGGCTGCCACCTCGTCGAGTTTCGGAGGGTCGGAGGTGAGAAGATCAAGCGCCTTAGCGCGGATGAACATTTCCGGGTGGGTGATACCCTCGGAGCCTCGCTTGTACTGCTTCAGGATTTCGTCGGTCTGTTCCAGGTAGGAACTGGGCGTTACCTTCTTTAGACCGGTTGCCACCTTGATCAGACAGGAAATCACGGCATCTCGATCGCAGGTGACATGCAGCGCCCCCATATCTGCGAAGATCTCGGTGTGGAGCCGATAAAGCCGATCGGTTTCGAGATACGACGCCTCGCATCCCGGTTGTAGGGCGCACCATTCGAGGAAGCGCGCCGCCGTAAAGTATTGCCCGCCATTGAGTGAGTAGAGGCGGTGATGGGAAATCTCATGACCAAGCAACGCCAACATCTCCACCTCATCCAGGAGATCGCTGACATTACCCATCAGCATGATGGCCAACTCGTCCGGGAAGAAAACTAGCGCAGCGTTTGCTTCTCCCGATCCGCCTTGGTGCTGATAGATTGTCGCCGGCAACTGGAGGCCCAGTTTTTCGCGTGCGCTGTCGATCTGAGCGTAAATGCCCGGCTGATCAGCGCGCGTCACCCGGTACGTTGACTTCAATAAATCGAGCTTGACCTTCTCGGTATAGCGCATTGAGAACTGGTCGGACTCGAACCATGCCCAAAGCGCTCCCTCGTCCGTTCTGAGATGCTTGGCGACTCTGGAATGGTAAGGAAGCGCGTCAAGTTTCACCTGTCCCTCCCACAGCCGCGAACGCCATCTACATCTCGTGGCTCAAACCTGTGACATTCGGGTGTGCTAGTTAATCGGGAGAACAGTTTCGCGATCTTGCTCTTTGACGCCAGTGTGCGCGCATGAAGAAGGGATCGTAGTTGAGATCATGGCCGAACATAGGCAAGCGACCGATCTTGTTTTACCAATCAATTCGTCGGTCTTGATAAGGATTGGCACGACCGGTCGTGAGCATGGACGACAGTCGCTGCTGGCACAATTTCCTTTCGGCCCGATCAACCGGAGCATGTTAACTCCCGCAGCGGATAAATCATCAGGCGACCCGATTCATCCGGCAATGACCCGCAATGCTTCGATCGGCGCTTTCAGCCACAGCTTGATCAGTCGCGGCACAGAGCCGTCCGCGACGCGACGAGATACCGACCTGAGCAAATCGTCACGCGGAATTGAAATCGAAATAGCGGGACAAATCAGCGTCTACTACATCGGTGTAGCCCCGCCTTACATGGCGGTGCACACCCTTGATTGCGTCTACCACCCCACACGCGGGTTGGTAGCCCGACTCATTGTCTTCGAAGTCGGCCTCGAAGATCGGCTCCAGTACGAGCTTGGCGGCAGTCTGGATCAGGCGTGGACGCTCGCCTGCCGCATGCTTCGGGATCAGCACCGCACCGGATCGGGCCCGCACGTCTTCGAGACAAGTTCCTCGCGCAAGCCTGCCAACCACGCCTCCAGGCCCCGCTCCTCAATCTGCGCGAAGGTCACCCCGTCAACGCTCCGGAGCACCCGCATTGGTGCAGGCCATCCTGTCGTCGTGGTGCAGTATGTCTCGCGACAAATCTTGTCGTAGAGCACGTAGAAGCTGAAGGCGGGCTCCGCCTTCGCCTTGCAATAGAGCTTCCTCTGAAGGCTCCGGATCTTATCTGGTGGTGTCAGGCTCATCGCCAATCACCATCCCCTCACCATCTTTGAAAGCGCACCAGAAGGCAGGGCCCTTTGCTCCGCCGGCATTACCCGGCGTCAACGCTCCTATGACCCCGTCCGACCCCCGCCATGGCTGCACGAGGCTCCAGCCCTGCCAGTTGCCCAGCCGAGCCGCTCGTCAGCTTCCGGACGTATCGACAATTATCCGGGTGGTACCCTCGGCAATCTGCCCATGGGCATGTCGGCATAGACAGGCGTCAGGCCGTGAAAAATCCGTCTTGGCGGCGACCGACCGGTCGGCTGGTTCTTCGGGTCGGTGGAATTGGCAGTGCTAGCGTCGCCTTAGGGCGCTACACGTCATAACGGGAAGCAAAACGGTCCTGTGTTCGAGAAACCCGCAGGTCCGATTGCGGGAAAACCCCAATTCCCTAATGAATCAGCGCATGGCGACAATTCCCCGCGACCGGAGCACGCTTATCCGCCGCTTACTTCCGCACCGGACCAGGGAACACAATGGCCCTACATGCATGCTCTCGCCCGCGGTGATCTCCTGCAGAGACTGAGGCTCGCCACCGGTCTCATCCTGTTCACCTTCGCCGCCACGCATTTCCTCAATCATTCCCTGGGGCTCGTCAGCCTAGAGGCGATGCATGCCATGCAGGACTGGCGCAAGGCCGTGACACGGACCTGGCCTGGTTCGATCGTCCTGCTCGGCGCCTTTGTGACCCATATCGCGTTGGCCCTTTACAAGATTTCGCTCCGGCTCACCTGGAAGCTGCCGTTCTGGGAGGCCGCTCAGATCGTCAGTGGATTTTCCATTCCACTCTTCCTCCTCACGCACGTGATCTTTAACCGCGGCGCAGCCAGCCTCGCCGGCACCGATGACACCTACGCCTTCGAACTCGCCAACATCTGGCCGGTGCTCGCCCTCGAGCATGCCGCGCTACTGCTGTGCGTATGGGTGCACGGCTGCATCGGCATGCACTACTGGCTCCGCTTGGCTCCCTGGTACGCGCCGGTGCGGCAAATCCTGTTCGCCCTGGCCGTCGCCCTGCCGGTGACGGCGCTGGCGGGCTTCTCAGTGGCCGGCCGGCAAGTGGCGGCGCAAATTGCCGAACCTAGCGAGTTGGAGAGGCTGCAGGCCGCCACGCGCGCGCCGGATGCCGCCATGGGTGCCCGATTGGTCACTCTGCGCGACCGGCTGCAGCACACATTCCTCGCACTGCTCGGCCTTGCCCTCCTCGTGCCTGTTGTACGGATCGTGCGCCGCGCCACCGGCGCCAGGGTGGAGGTGACCTATCGCGGTGGGCCAGCAGTTCGGGTAGCGCCGGGCCCCACGCTGCTCGAGATCAGCCGAATGAAGGATGTGCCCCATGCCTCCGTGTGCGGCGGGCGGGCTCGCTGCTCCACCTGCCGGGTCGGGGTGGAAAGTGGCCTCGGCAATCTGCTGCCGCCGGCCGCTGCGGAAGCGATGACGCTGGCCGGCATCAACGCGCCCGCGCACGTGCGGCTCGCCTGCCAGATCCGTCCACAACACGACATCACGGTCACGCGTCTTGTCGCGCCGGTGCGCCAGCGTGGCAAGACGGCAGTCGCCTCGGAAGCCGAGGGCGTCGAGTGCAACCTGGCGGTGTTGTTTCTCGACACGCGCGGCTTCACGTCGATCGCCGAAGCCCGCCTGCCCTACGATGTCGTGTTCATCCTCAACCGGCTGTTCGCCGTGGTGGGCGAGGCGATCACTAAGCACGGCGGCAAGATCGACAAGTACCTGGGCGACGGCCTGATGGCGATCTTCGGTGTGCAGACCGGCGAGGCCGGCGGCTGCCTGCAGGCCCTGGGCGCGGCGCGCTCTATCGACATGGCGCTCGACCGGCTCAACGACGAGATCATCGACGAGATCGGCCAGCCGTTGCGCATCGGCATGGGGATCGATGTCGGCCCTCTGGTCGTCAGCCCCATCGGTCACACCCACACGGCCATCGGCAGCACCGTGAATGCGGCGAGCCGTCTCGAAGCGCTGACCAAGGAGAAAGGCTGCCAACTGATCGTGGCCGCCGACGTTCTCGCTCTCGCGGGGCTCAGTGCGGACGCGTTTCCGCGCGAGGAGGTGATGATTCGGGGCCTCTCCGCACCGCGCTCGGTGGCGCTCGTCAAGCGCGCCCGCGATCTGCCTCAGCTCTCCTCTCCCCGCGCATCGCCAAGCTCTGCCCACGCTCCGTAAGGGCGTGTCCATGCGGGGCATAGCTCCGCGTCGACCGTGCCAATGGCGCTCCGTGCCAGCTTGCGACACGGATAGTTAATGCTGTAGCCAAGAGGAAAATCCGAAAGCGGACATTGCCCTCCCATCGAACCAAGGCGAGGCGCAATGACCCTCGCGCGAACATGATTGTCTGCCGGGGAACAAAGGCCTTTCAGGATAGGGATTTGATGGCTCCGTTCAAAGCTATCTTGCGGAAGTCTTCCCCCGCCCGCGACTCAGCATGGGATATCATCGGCGAACGCTGAGCTCCGGATGGGCGGACCTCCCGGGCAAGGGTTCAAAGGAATAGGTCTCGTCATGGCATCCGAAGCGCCAGCAGCCGGTGATGCGCATCAGCACATTGCGCGTGCGAACGTTGATCTGGGGCAAGAGCTTGCTGAGGCACATCGACGTGAAGCCGCGACTGCCGAGGTCCTCAAGGCCATCAGCCGCTCGAATTACAATCTCCAAGACGTGCTGGAAAGTTTAATAAAGAGCGCCGTGCAACTCACGGCCGCCGAGACGGGGCTCATCACAAGGCAAGATGGCGAGGTCTATCGCATTGCGGCAAGCTACGACGCCTATCCCGAGGCCATCGAGACCGCTAAGCAGAACCCGATCCCCCAGGGCCGCCAATCGGCGACCGGTAGGGCAGTGCTTGAGCGCCGGGTCGTCCACATCCACGACGTGTTTGACGATCCAGAGTATACGTGGGTTGGCATACAGACGGCTGGGGTTCGCACCATCCTTGCCGTGCCAATGCTCAGAGCGGATGGCGTAATCGGCGTGATCATATGCGCGAACCGCAAGGTGCGGCCCTTCACGGCAAAGCAAATTGAGCTCGTGCAGACCTTCGCCGACCAGGCGGTGATCGCTATTGAGAACACGCGACTGTTTGAGGAGGTGCAGGCGCGCAACCGAGACCTCACTGAAGCGCTCGATAGGCAGACCGCGACCGCGGAGGTTCTCCAGGTAATCAGCTCTTCGCCCACGCAGGTCGAACCAGTATTCAACGCGATCCTTAAGCGTGCAATCAGCCTGTGCGATGCCCTTTTTGGCGTCATCTATCGCTTTGATGGTGAGCTGATCCACGTCGTGGCCCATCATAATTTCACAAACGACGCAGTTGGGCTTCTTCGATCCCACTACCCTTCACCGCCCGGAAGGACAACTGTGTCCACTCGGGCCATTCTTGAGCGAACTATCATCCAAGCCGAGGACGCGACCGACGAATCTCAACCGTCTCTAGCCGCCACAGCGGCGATCGCGCGGCAACTCAACTATCGCGGCATCATTTCTGTCCCTATGCTCCGCGAGGGAGCGCCAATCGGTGCAATAACGCTCGGCAAGCGTGAGCGCGGCCTCTTCCCTGACAAGCAAGTAGCACTCCTCCAGACGTTCGCGGATCAGGCCGTCATCGCCATCGAGAACACGCGGTTGTTCGAGGCAGAGCAGGCGAGCAAGCGAGAGCTGCAGGAATCGCTCGAATACCAGACCGCGACAAGCGAAGTGCTCAACGTCATTAGTCGCTCACCGACCGAGCTTCAGCCGGTCCTGGACGCGATTGCTGCGACAGCCGCACGCCTATGCGAATCTATGGACGCTACAGTCTGGCGTGTTGCTGA
>Ga0081455_10000448_pt1 | contig 54262 bp, 48 predicted proteins | sample TabmetS3T2R1_FD_70207 | JGI IMG/M metagenome (GOLD analysis project Ga0081455, IMG submission 70207) | Tabebuia heterophylla rhizosphere microbial communities from the University of Puerto Rico - S3T2R1 | ecosystem: Host-associated > Plants > Roots > Rhizosphere ...
TGCTGGGCAACTCCGCGAGCGCGAGCGCCGCGACGCCGTCGGGCTGACAATGGAAACGCCGCGGCGTGCGCGACTCGGGCGGCGCGTAGCAGAAGCGCATGCACCCGATCTGCCGCCGCGCGACTTCGACGCAGCCCGTGAAGATCGAATTCTCGGCGAGCTGGATCGCGTGCGTCGTGATCGCGCCGAACACCGTCGTGCGCACGATCGTGACGATCGCGAATGCAGGTCGTCCTTCACCGGCACCGAGCGCGACACGACCGCTGCGCGTCGCATCGACGATGCTGTCGCTGATGCGGATCGTGTTCGGCTCGACGCGCGCGCTCTCGTGCGTGACCTCGATCGAGCCGAGAATGCTGTGCTCGATGCGCAGCGTCGCACCGCTGTCGGCGAGCTCGATGCTCGGCTCGTTCGGGCGCTTCGGCTCGCAATCACACGAGAGTCCCCAGCCCGGCACGAGCGTGCAGTGACGGATCACGAGCTCGCAGAGATCGCCATCGTCGCGCGGACCGTCGCCTTCGCTCGTTTCCGGACCACGCACCTGGATACCGCGTCCGCCGATCAGGAGACCATCGAGCACGAGCCGGCTGCCCTTCGCACCGCCGACGCGAAACGCATCGGCGCGGTCGGCGGTGTAGTCGAGCATGCGCAGCACGGGCCGCGCGAAATAGACCGCGATGTCGCGGCCGTTGATGGTGACGCGTCCGACGCCCGGCTTGATCCAGACACGCGCGACGGCGTTCTTGCGCTTGCCCGTGGCATAGGCGCGGCCTTGCGCATCGATCTTGGGCTGGCGCTCGACCGGCGCGGTGGGGCTCGCGGGCGTGGCTCCCAGCCCGCTCAAATCCTGCAGAGTGCGACCTTCGGCGGTCATGCTGTCAGTCTCTCCTCGTATTCTTCGCGTTCATTGCACCGACGTCGAGCTTCTCGGGCGTCTGCGCCGCATGGGGATGCTCGGCGCCCGCATAGACGCGCAAATTCGACAATTGCTGGCGACCAAGAGGGCCGCGCGGCAGCATGCGCTCGACCGCCTTCTCGACCACCCGCTCCGGAAACCGGCCCTCCAGGACCTTGCCGGCGACGCGCTCCTTGATGCCGCCGGGATGGCCCGTGTACCAGTAATAGACCTTCTGGTTCAGCTTCTTGCCGGTGAACACGACCTTGTCGGCGTTCACGACGATGACATTGTCGCCGCAATCCATATGGGGCGTGAAGGTCGGCTTGTGCTTACCGCGCAGACGCAGCGCGATGATGGAGGCAAGCCGGCCGACCACGAGCCCTTCGGCGTCGATCACGACCCACTTCTTTTCGATGTCCGCGGGCCGCGCGGAAAAGGTTTTCATGGCGATGTCCCGAAAGCTCATGGGAAAGGACGGGCTTTTAGCCGCTCGGCATCACTCCGTCAAACGAAATGCGTGGGAAAGGGCCAAAAAATCAGTCATTTCAGGATGAGGTATTGTTATACCACATAAACAGGCTCTTGGCGGGCGACGCCTGAGGCCCCATGTTTCGGCAGCCTTGGACTTTCGAAAGGTGCCCCCATGCCCGCCACCACCACCCTGCCCCATGACGACGCCGAGATCATCCGTGTCCTGAAGGAGACGAAAACGATCGCGGTCGTGGGCGCGAGCCCGGATCCGTCGCGGCCGAGCCATGGGGTCATGGCGTTTCTGAAGCGGAAGGGCTATCGCGTCATCCCGGTCAACCCGACCGCGCTGGGCCACGAGATTCATGGCGAGCCGGTTGTCGCGCGCCTCGCCGACATCAAGGAGCCGGTCGACATGGTCGACATTTTTCGCGCTATTCCTGGCCCGGCGGTCGACGAAGCCATCGCCATCGGCGCGAAGACAGTTTGGTTGCAGCTCGGCGTCATCGATGTCGCGGCGGCCGCACGCGCGAGTGCAGCCGGGCTTGCGGTCGTGATGAACCGCTGTCCCGCGATCGAATATCCGCGGCTGCAGCTCGACGCGCGGACTTAGCAGGCCGCAACCACCGATGTCATCCCCGGGCTTGACCCGGGGATCCAGGGCACCCCGCGCGGAGCACGTGGCTCCTAGATTGCCGGGTCAAGCCCGGCAATGACACAGAGAGTGTTTCCTGTTCTGCATGTAATCACACGCTAGCGCTTCGGCGCATCCGGATAGGGATCGCACACCGGGCGATTGCCGTAGAATTCGATGCAGTCTGCTTTGTTGGGCTCGCCCCGGCCGATCACTCTGGCGTTCAGATAATCCACGATGGCTTCGATCTCGCGCCGCTGCAGCGAGCGCGGGGCGTCGGGCGGGATTGCGTCGCCAAGATCGGCCTCTGTCGCGCCGTAGCAATGATCCTCGCTGTACGCGAAGGCATTGAAGTGCGGCATGGCGGTGCCCGGCCGGCCGCAACTGATGACCTCTGTGATCTCTTTCCGGCTGAGTTTCGTCTTGCGCAGGTTGGCGCCGTTGCCCGCCGAATGCGGAGCGCCCATGCCGTCGCCCGCCCATCCGTGACACGAGTTGCAGCGTCCCTTGAGCTTGTAGAGCTCGAGGCCATAGTCGATGTGCCGTCCCGCCTTCGGCGCGGACGGCTTCGGCAGATCGTCGTCTCCGACGGGCACCGCCACGGAAACGGACGCCAACGTCATCGCAACGGCGATCACGGCGCCAAGAACGCCGAACCCGAGGCGCGCGCTCATAGCGAAAACACCAGCAAGGTCGGCACACTCTCCAACACGAACGACTCCTTGTTGGCGTAAGGTCCGATGAGCGACGGGGCCAGTCCGCCCCCGGTGATGATGGCGATGTATTGCTTGCCGCCGACGGCATAAACGACCGGCGGCGCGCCGATGAAAGTCCCGACATTGAAGCTGTAAAGCGGCTTCAGGGTTTCGTCGTCGAGCACTTCGATCGTTCCGTCCTGGAAGGCCGTGACCACAAGATGGCCGCCCGTCGTGACCGCGCCCGCGGTGTTGGGATAGCTCGACAGGCGGCGAAGCGCGACTTGCGCGGTGGACGGATTGACCGCGGTCACGCTTCCCGTGACGCGCGCCTTGTCCGTGATGGTCCCACCCATGAATTTTTCCGGCTGCACCGTGAGCTCATGACAGCCTTCCCACGTGCCGGCATAGGTGAGCTTGGTGAGCGGGCTATAGGCCGGCGGCCAATAATTGACGCCGCCGCGCTGCTCCGGACAGACATGCACGGCCCCCTGATCGCGCTGCGGCTGAACCGCATAGGTTTGAATGTCTTTCGAGGGATCGTATTCGAGCGGCTTGCCGGTCTTCGGATCAAGACCGCGGCTCCAATTGAGCTGTTCGGTGTAGGCGGACCCGCTCAGAAAGCGCCCCGTCTTCTGATCGAGGTTGTAGTAGAAGCCGTTCCGCCCGAAATGACTGAGAACTTTGGTCGGCTTGCCGTCGATCACCGTCTCGACGAGCATCTGCGAACCGACTTCGTCAAAGTCGAACGGATCGTTCGGCGTGTACTGAAAATGCCATTTGAGCTTGCCGGTATCCGCGTCGAGCGCAACCGTGCTGTCCGTGTACAGATTGTCACCTTTGCGACCGGCGGAGTCATTGGCCTTGTTGGGGTTTCCGGTACCCCAGAAAAGGAGATTGGTCGCGGGATCGTAAGCTCCCGTCGTCCAGATAGCACCGCCCCCCTTTTTCCAGTTCTCCGTGTCGTCCTTCCAGGTCTCGCTGCCTGGCTCACCCGGCTTCGGCACGACATACCAGCGCCAGGCGATTTTCCGCGTCTTGAGATCGAACGCCGCGATCCAGCACCGCGCTCCGAAATCGCCGCCGCTGGCACCCACGATCAGCTTGTCCTTGACCACCAGCGGCGCAAGGGTGAAGGCTTCGAGCGGGCTGGTGCGGATCGAAACATCGAACAGCACCCGTCCGGTCCGCTTCGCCATGCCGACGATGCGTCCGTCGCCGGTCAGCTCGACGACCATGTCGCGATACAACGCGACGCCGCGATTGACCGGCAGCGGCACTTCCGTCTTGTCGATGCCGGGATCGGTCTTCCAGACGATCTTGCCCTGCGTGCCCGACGTCACGTCTATCTTGTAGACGTTGCTCCAGCCATCCGTCGCATAGAGAAAGCCGTCCTCGATCAACGGGCTCGCCTCCATGGCGCTGTTCGGAAAATTCTCCGAGGCCTGGGCGCCTCCGAGCGCCAATGTGAACGCGAGCCGCAGATTGCGCGCGTTGTCGCGATTGATGAGATCGAGCGGCGAATAGCGCGTGGCGGCATAGGTTCGATGAACCATCAGCCAATTCTGCGGCTCGGCATCGACCGCCTTGAGACGCTGGAAAGTGACGTCGCGCGCTTCGACCTGGGGCGTCCAGAGGGCAGCGGCCGTGAGCGACACGAAGAGCACGGCAAGGGACCGGGCAAGCGACATGGGAGAGACCCCGACGGCTGTTGTTATCTACGGATATTGGCCGAACGAGTCGCGCACTATAGGTACTGGCGCCCACTCTGACGAGAGGCCACCCCTGTCGAAAACTAGTCTCCAGGTGCAGTAAGAAAGAGCCGGCCAGAGCACGCCGCTAACTTTTCTCGCACCTCATCCTGAAGTGCCCGCGCCCGCTTGTCCGCGTTTTTGCGGACAAGCCACAAAAAAGGTTGGGCCTCGAAGGATGGGCGGGCGGAACTCCGAGCGTGCGGCCCATCCCTTCGAGGCTCTGCTGCGCAGAGCATCTCAGGATGAGGTCCGAGTAGAAGGCGAGCGTTGGATGCCTCAGTTTCCCGTCGCTTTGTCCATGCTCTCGCCCATCTGTTGGACGGGGCCTTTCTGAAGCGGCTGCTCGTGACCCTTCGTCATTTTATCGATGGTGTTGTCGATGTTCTCGCCGGCCTTTTCGGCCGGCCCCTTGTGGCACGCGCTGACCGCGAGAACGCCCGCGAAGGCCGCCGCGACGAGCCTGGGAGTCAAACGTGGGGACATGAGTTCCCTCCTCGAAATGCGCGCCTTGCGGCAGCGCAAGCGTCACGTTCCGCGGAGAGGTAATGCGCGCCGAACGGGTTGGTTCCCGCCTAGCTTGGTCGCTCCTCCGGCCGCGCAAGGGCATGAAGATGCCATAGCGCAATCGAGTAGGTGGCGAGAGCACCCAATTGGTGCAGCGCACCAAGCGCCACCGGCACGACCGCAAGCAGCGTCGCAATCCCGAGCATCGCCTGCAGCGTCACTGCCGCCAGAACGTAATGCGCCGTCTTGCGCACAACTGTTCCCTTCAACGCCGGCATGCGCCGGATCGCGAGGAATGTCCAGACCGCAAACGCCACGACGCAATAGGCCGTCATGCGATGAGCGAATTGCACCGTGACGGTGTTCTCGAAGAGATTGCGCCAGCCGGGCGACAGCGCTCCCAATCCGTCCGGCACGAGCCTTCCGTCCATCAGCGGCCAAGTGTTGTAGCTGAACCCGGCATCGAGACCCGCGACGAAGCCGCCGATGCCGATCTGCAGCAGAATGAGGCTGACCAGGATCGCCGCGTTCCGCCGATGCAGCGCGGTTACGCCGGGGCTTGCCGCCCGCGTGCGCAGCTGACCGAGCGCGGTCCAGAAGATGGCACCGTAGATGATGAATGCCAGCACGAGATGCGCCGCCAGCCGATACTGGCTCACATCCGTCCGCACGCTGAGGCCGCTTTTCACCATGAACCAGCCGAGCGCACCCTGCAGGCCGCCCAGCACGAACAGCCCTGCAAAGCGCGGGATGTCGCGCGGCGCGATCGTCCGTGTCAGGATGAAGGCGACGAAGGGCACGAGGAAGGCCATGCCGATGAGCCGGCCGAGCAGCCGGTGCGCCCATTCCCACCAATAGATGCGCTTGAAGTCCTCGAGCGTCATGCCCTTGTTGATGAGCTGGTACTCGGGGATCTTCTGGTACTTTTCGAATTCCGCTTGCCAATGCTTTGCGTCGAGCGGTGGAACCACGCCGGTCACCGGCCGCCATTCGGTGATCGACAGGCCCGATTGCGTGAGCCGGGTCAATCCGCCGAGCATGACCATCGCGCTGAGCAGAAGGCAGATCGCGAGAAGCCAGAGGCCGACGCGCCGCCGCTCACGCACTCCCGTTCTCTGAGGCTCCGCCAGGACGCTCACGATGTCTCCCGATGCCAACGCGGGGGACAGTTGCGCCCAGCCCGCGAGAGCGTCAAGGCGGCGCCCTGTCGCTGGCGCCGCCGCCACTTTGCTGTTGCCAAGCGCTCCGGACATGGCCCATGACACGGGCTTCTCGCCCTGGAGGCTCCATGACCCGCCTGCCCATGCGGCTCCGCAAGCTGATCGGCCTGTTCGTGCTGCTGCTGTGGATTTTCGTCTATACGATCTTCATGGTCGGGCTCGCCATGCGCATTCTGCCCGAGGGTGGCAAGTTCCTGCAGCTCGGATTCTACGCCGTTGCGGGGCTGGCCTGGATCCTGCCCGTGCGCTTCCTGTTCCAGTGGATGAGCCGGCCTGACGACGCGGCGCCCGGTGCGTGACGCGGGCGCCCCTTCAGGTCCTGTCCGGCGCCGCTATTGACCCCAGTTGTTCAGGACGGCCGTGACGCTTTCGCCGTAGTTGAACTCGCGACGCTTGCATTCGTCTTGCTCACGCCCCTTGGCTTTCGACCACCCGCCGGACGCATAGACCACATTGTGACCGGCGTACTTCTTCGGCACCGAGTCCATATGCGTGCCGTCGCGTGACGTGGCGAGGCCGACGCTCTGCCCATAGATGCAATTGTTGACGATGGTCGTGCTCATCAGAGAGTCGATGAAGTGCACGCGGAACGGCTGACGGCGACGGCTCATCCAGCTGTCCGAGTCCGGCTCGGACGGGGAGTCAAAGCCGCTGATGCCCGTCAGAACGACGATGCCCATGGCGTTCTGGTAGCCGCCGAAGATGTTGTTCTCGGTGATGAAGTTCTTGGGCAACCCGGCCACCGTGCCGGAATAACGCTCCGTGTCCACGCCCGAATAGGCCGCGCGGATTCCGATGGTGTTGTACGCCAGCATGTTGCTGTGGAAACGCCCGCCTTCGACCGCAGTGTCGATGCCGACGGCGTTGCGTTGCAAGACGTTGGAGGCGGCGTCGACGTTACCGTTGCTCGACACCGCGATACCGACCTGATTGCCCGCGACCATGTTGTAGCGAATGGCGTTGCCGACGCCCGCGCTTTTCACGATCCCGATCCCGACCCCGGCGCCGCCCGCGCCGGTCAGGATGTTGCGCTCCAGCGTAAAGGTTCCGCCGTTGATCCGGACCACGTCGGCATTGCCGTTGATCAGCGTGACCCGGCTGTCGGCGAGCCTGAACTGGCCGCTGTTGCCGGCGTTGGTGACATTGATGCAAGGCTCCGCCTGGGTTGGCGGGGCCCGGAAATCAAGGCCGCGCACGGTGACGTTCTCACTCGCCCGGCCGCTCATCTCGACGCGCAGGCATTGCGGAATGATGGGACGACCCGAGCCGCCCTGGGACAATGCTTCGAGGGTCACCGACTTCCTGATGACGAGCGTGCCCCGCTCGCGGCTGTAGGTCCCGATCTCGACCCTGACGACGCCGCCCGACGACACCGAATTGAGCGCCTGCTGGATGGTCGGCCCGCTCCCTTCCTTAACGGTGACGATGCTCGGACCACTCTCCCCGAAGCGGTAATCGGGCGGCGCTTTCGCCGCGTCCGAGCAGCAATCGGGATGTGCCGACACCGGCGCCGATGAGGCAAGCATCGCGGCCAGAAGCAATCCGGCGCCGACCCCTGCCCAGCGGACCTCCGCTCCCCGCGCGGCCGCGCGCGCGCGGCTAGTTCTATCCCTCGTTCCCATGACCGGTTCTCCCGCGTGTCGTCTCGTGCTGCCCGCGTTCGCCTTCATTTGCGCCCCCCGGAGCAGCTGGTCGACCCACTCCCGTGCTCTCCTCCCTCGTCCGGCCAGTTCACTTCAGCCAGCCGGCAGCTGATCTCGCCGTCGTTCGGATAATGCGAGCGCCGGGCCGCCATGAAGTAAGTGGCGGCCTGGCCGAAATCGACGTCCACGCCCAACCCGTCGCGATACATGATGCCGAGGTTGTAAAGCGCGTAGGGATGGCGCTGGTCGCCCGCCTTCTCGAACCAGGTGCGGGCGCGCGGATAGCTGATCGGCACCCCATAGCCGTAGAAATACATCGTCCCGAGCGTGAACTGCCCGGCGGCGTTGCCGTTCACCGCCGAGGTCCGGACCAAGCGCACGATCTGCTGAGGCGTGAGCTCACCGGTCGTGGGCACGCCGAGCGAGGCCTGGTACTGCAGCATCGCTTTCCTTGACGTGCCGGCACAGGAGCCGTCGATCGCCCCTGAGTAGAAGCCGATCGCGAGGAGCGCTTCCTGGATTGACGAGCAGGGAACGTTAACGATCTTGGCGAGCGCATCCTCCTTGTCGGAATCGATGCGGGACTCGTCGCTGTAGGGCTTTGGATAGACCTCGAAAGGCGGCTCCCAGAACTCCGCCATGCGGTCGGCCGATGTGATGATGCTTTCGGCAAAGCACGAATAGACGCTGCCTATTGTCTTATCGACTTTCGAGCTGGTGCCGCTCGGGAAGGACGAGCCCGTGCACCCGGCCGTAGCACTCGAACGTCCGCCGCTGTCTCTCGTTTTCGGAGCCTTCAGATCGATGCCCAACACCATCTTGATCTGATCCTTCGCGGTGCGCGCATATTTTTGGCGCAGCTCCTCGGCGATCGAAAAATAGGCGTAGGCGTCGACAGGATTTTCGCTGATGACGTTCGAGCCATCGAGATGGGTGAATTGCGGACCCATGGAGCGGCGGCAGAGAAGAGAATCGCGACCCGACTTGTCGAGCTGATCGCTGGGCGCGCGCCAGCACGAGAAATAGGCCTCGCCCAAGCGGAAAAACCCATCGGCGCCGCGGCTCGCAAGGATGTAGACGATGCGTTGCTCGGCCTCGTAGCGCTCGCGCGAGTTCATCGAAACATAGAGATAGGGCAGCTCGAACTTCGAGCGGTTCGTCACATCGATGGCGAGCGAATCCGTGACGTTGAACAGATCGGACAGACGCTGATTGTTGAGCAGCGCGAGATAAGTCCAGACATAGGACTCGACCATGTCCTTCTGCGCGTATTTTCCCTGACGATAGAGATCGGCGAGTTCGAGCTCAGCGTCGATGTCGTCATCGACCCACGCCGCGCGGCGCCACAGCTCGATCGCGCGCGTGTAATCACCGCGCTCGAACGCGCGCGCACCTTCCGCATATTCGGCCGAATTGCCGATTGCCGGAGAGGACAAGAGAAAAACGACGAGAAGAAATGCGGACGCGAGACAACGCGCTGTCAGCGCTGCCAAGCTGCCCCCCTGCGGACCCGCGAAGCCGGCCCCCCACTGCATCCCCATATGCCTCACACGAACGCGTTTTGGTTTATTTGCGTTGTCGCATTGTTTGGTCTAAGGTTAACACTCTGATGGGGAAAAACAAGGGGCGCTCATGCACGCCCCGGCGACAAACACCACCCATAAATGTGATGGCGTCGTGAGTGCGAAACCTATTCTGACGAAAAGATTTGTGACGGTTGGTCTGGACCGGCGTGGGAAGTGGGACAACAGTTCTTCCGTCACTCTCATCAACACCGCTTCGACGTCCTTGGCGGACGATTTCCATTTCATCCGGCTCATCGAACTCCAGTCACACAAACAAGGTAAACGAGGCGATTGATGTGCACGCCGATCGCGCGCACAATTTGACCGGGGGCGCGCGCACGGGGTGGGCGCGCTAGGGCATGGGCTCCAGGGGTGTCGGCTCCAGGAGTGTCACAGGGGGGATTTATGGCGGAGACCGTGTTCTATCTGGTGGCGGGCGCCTTGCTCCTCGCCTTCGGCGGAGAGTTTGTCGTGCGCGTGGGCTTGAGCGCGCTGGGCGACAAGACGTCCGGCGTCGCAGCGGCGGTCGCCGTGCTGATCGTCACGCTGGGCTCGGTCTTCCCGGAAGCCTCCCTCATCTATCAAACCCAGAAGCTCAACTGGAAGCTCGACAACGGCGGGGTGTGGGTCACCTTCGACAACCAGGGCTACAAGGATCCGGTGACGCTCGACGATCGCTCGAGCACCGACGTGGTCACGCCGGCCTGCGAAGGCTGCCGCAAATACAAAGCGAACGACAACCGCTGGGTCGAGCCGAAAGTCGTTCAGCAGATCAAGGACCGCATCTCGGTCAGCGTGCCGCTCGGCATCATCTTCGGCGGCTGCCTACTCAATCTTCTCCTGATCGTCGGCATTGCCGGCTTGCGCACGGGAAAGCCAATTCCCACAAGCCTTCCTTCCCTGATGCGCGACGCTTTGTTTCTCGCCGCCGGGCTCGTCTATGCCGCCATCGTCATCCTGCATTGGAAGGCGTCCTGGGCGGACCATCTCGGTCTCGGCGGGATCGGGATCGCGGTGCTGTATCTCTTCGTCGTCATCGCGACAGAACGGCCGCAGAACGCGGACTCGCTTGCGGACACCGCCGCCAATGTGGCGACGCCCGGGCGCGCGACCGGCGCCATGGCCATCCTCTACATCGCCGGCGGCGCACTGGCGCTCTGGTTCGGCGCGAAGTTCATCATGGATGTGATCTCCGATCACGTCATGATGCTGTACTTCAACAATTCACACGGCCTGCTCGATGCGTTTGCACCCGTTGCGCTGTTCGGTGTCGCAGGCATCGTCGCCTTGCCCGAGCTGATGGCTGCGCTCGTCTCCTCACGCAACGGCGACGCGCAGCTCGCGACCCGTACGCTGATCAGCGCGGCGGTGCTCAATCTTCTGGCCGTGCTCGGCTTTGCGGTCTGGCGCTTCAAGGACATCGGCGCCACGGCGCATCTCAATTTCGCATTCGATCTCGGCATGCTCGCCATCGCTTCGTTCTTCGTCGTGCTGCTGCTCGCCTCGAAGGCCGAGCTCAGCCGCGGCGAAAGCGCGTTCCTCATTCTGCTTTACGTGGTCTATGTCGGCATGCGGTTCGTGCCGATCGCCCCCACCCCCACCGACAGGGAGATCCGAACCGACATCCCGACCCTTTGTCAGACTGTAACGGCGGCCGATTTTGTTAATAAATGGGCCAACAACCGCTTCGGCGAGGCGGTGTGCGAAGAGGCGCTGAAATGAGGCCCATGAAGTGAGGCCCATTGAGTGAGGTAAGGACCATGAGGATCGGGCGTACTCTCGGCCGGGGGGCTAACCCGGCGCGGCGCGCCTCCGCTCAAGCGGGGGGCCAACCGGGAACTGTATCGAGGCTTTGGACGGGCCCCGCGGCTCTAGGCGCGGCCGTCGCGGCCCTGACGTTCGCCGCTGGGATTGCACTCCCCTCGCCCGTCACCGCCGCCATCGAGAACTGCGAGATCTCCCGCTTCGATATCTTCGGTCTCAAGCTCGGACAGGACGGCTCGGCCTCTGTCTCCGCGATCAACACCATCGTGCGCCGGCGGCCCGATCTCCTCGTGCTCGACCCCAAGAAGTGCAGCACGGAAGGCGACACGGCGACCACCTGCCCGCTCTATCAGCCGGGCGACTCCTCCAACAACAGCTATTCGGAGACCGACGCGACCCTCGTGCCGACCGGCACGCGCGCGGTCGAGGTGCGCACCGCCACCAGCACCTATTGCGCGGACGCCAAGACCTGGCTCGCCGAAGCCGATCGCCGGCTCGATCGCGAGTTCCGCATGGGCGAGGCCATCCAGCAGCTGGATGGCACCGGGCCGCTCGCGGCCCATGTCGATCGCGGCGCCGACGGTAAGGTCGACGGCGAGCGCTCGACCGCCTCCATGCGCTGCCTCGAATCCGTGACGGTGCGCAGCGAGCTGCCGGGCGAATGGGCCTCGGTGCTCAGGGTCTATTTCCGCGAAGGCGACAGCGAAACCCCGGATCTGACCGCCAAGAAGATCAACGCGGAAGCCGAACGTCTCTCGAAGGACGAATCCCGTAAGACGAATGAGAATCTCCTCCCGATTCCGCCGAGCGAGCTTGCCAAGCTCGCCGACCAGTCGGTCTACCGGATCGAGTGGTATGTCCATTGGCTCAATCTGAACGAATGGCAGATGCTGGCCCGCGACCGCATGCGCGACCGGATGCTCAACCAGATCTACCCGCCGCTGAAAGTCGCGGACCGTCAGATCATCCGCCAGGGCCGCACCCATCGCTATGAATGGCGCGCACCGTCCGACCATCCCTCGGCCGGCTGCCGCGGCTGCTATGTCACCTTCGATCTGTCCTACGAGCCCCAGATGATCCTGGTCGCGTCGCTGGGCCAGTACGAGGAATATTTCCACGCGCGGCAGGACCGGCGTCTGGTCACACACCGCCTCGATCAGAACGATCGCAACTCGGTCGACATGCTGCTTGAGCCGGCCAAGGACGACAGCAAGGACTATGTCGATCAGGAGCGTCCGTTCGACCTCCATCGCCTGCCGATGCCGCGTCCGAAGCCCAAGCAGCAAGCCTCGATCAAGATGCCGCCGCCGGTGGCCAAGGCCAAAGCATCGGCGCCGGTCGCCGAGGCGCCCTCGGACGGCGCGCCGCCGGTCATCCCGGCGGAAGGGACCCCCGACGACCTGCCACCGCCCGGCGTGCCTACTGGCGAGACACGGGTGAACTAGCTAGAGGTGGCGATCAGGTCTCGATGATCGCGTCGAGCAGCGCGATTTCGAATTTCGGGCCGAGAATGGCGCCCGCGACGAAGAGCGCGAGTTCCTTGATGTCCGGGCGCATGAAGGTGTTGAACACCGCCACATTGCAGACAGCGATGCGCACGGCGTTGAACACACGGAAATATTTTCCGGCCGCGGCTTCGTAGGTGAAGCCCGAGCGCACCGTGTAGCGGCGCAGAAACTCGTCCCACAGACCGAACTCCTCGATGAACGGCCTTATGTAGGCGAGATCCTCGGCGGGATCGCCGGCGCGGGTGAACTCCCAGTCGAGCAACGCCGTGATCTCGTCGTTCTCGATCAGCACGTTGTGATAGGCGAGATCACCATGGGTGCGGCAGGCGGGACGGCCCTTCAGATCGTCGAGATGAGCGACGAGCCAGGTCAGCCCGAACTCGAGGCCCGGATGCGGGATTTTCTCGACGGCATCGAGGCGCGCGCGCAATCCCGCGATCTCCGCGCGCATGACGTCCCGCACGTCGAGATCGGGCTTGCGCGACAGCATGTGAAGCTCGGCCATCGCGTCGGCCAGGCCGAACGCCCATTTCTCGCGCCGCGCGGTCTCGGTGGGGAAATTGCGGCCCGGCTGGCCCGGACAGAAGCCGACCGCCATGACCGCGGGCCCGAACCGCGCGCCCTCAGGCTCCGCCCAGAGCGGTTTCGGCGCGCGAACGCCGGCTTTGTAGACTTCCTGCAAGGCAACGAACTCGTCCATCACGCTCGATCCCGTCGGCAGGCCCGGACGATCCTGTCGAAGGATGATCGTCTCGGCGCCGCGCGGCGTTTCGAGCATCGCCATGAACGTTCCCTTGGAATAGCCGCCGCCCAATTGGTTGACGGCCGTCACGGTTGTCCCTTTGTGCTCGGGGACCCGCTCGCGCAAATGCGCTTCGAGATTTTGCCGGTTCACGCCGCCCTCGCGCTCCGCGCCGCCGACGGCAGTCGGCGCACCATACGACGCACGCGGGCCTTGGCTGATCAGCGGATCCACCGGCTCGTGATAGGCGACCAGAAAGGCACGCAGCTCTTCCGCGACGCGTTGCTCGCGCGTGGTGTCGGGACGGGTCTCCGTGTCGCGATATACTTCGAGCGCGAGTTTGGCGCCGATCGGCGGATCGCTCTGGGCAACCCATTTGCGCTTCGGCGCGGCCGACGAGGCCGGTCCGAGCAGCGAGCCCATCTCCTTGGCCAAAGCGATTTCGCTCTTCTTCAACGCGAGGCGCCCGGCCGGATCGCAGGCGTCCTCAGCCAGCTGGTGATCGAGCGCCGAGATGGCCATGCGCGCGTCGGTGGCCTGGTGCGCCGACAACGCATTCGACTCCACCAGGCCGCACAGAAGCGCCTTGGTCGCGGACATCACCTTCCGTTCGACTTCGTTCACGTGTTGTCCTCCCGCTTTTGTTTTTCTAGTTTGCCGACGCCCTCACCGCATCGAGCCGCAGCGTGAGACGGATGCCGAGATAGGCCGCCGTCGACAGCCCGAAATGCCAGAGAAAATGCGTGCCCACGGGCAGCGCGGCGCAGGTCTCCAAGTCGATCGTCCGGAACAGCGCCGCGAGGGCTGCGGCCGTCACCACAATAAGACTGGCCCGTGCCAGCGGCCAGCCGAACCGCTTGCGTGTGAGTGCAACAAGAAGGAGGCCGCCGGCCAGGATGAGACCGAACACCGGAACGAACATCAGAGGCGTGCGCGTCATCGTGCCCGCGGCCGCCGCGTGCCGGATCGAGCCCATCATGACCGTCATGGCCGCGACCAGACCTCCGAGGCCCGTAAGTGCCATCACCGGCGAAGCGAGCCGGCGAATCCAGGCATAGATGAAGATGAACAGAAACAGCAGGCCCGGCACGACGTCCAGTGTCAGAAACATCCGTGTACGGAAGGTATGCCACAGGAAGCTGCCGACAGCGCAGCCGAACAGAACGACCACCATCGCGATCACATCGAGCGGCCAGGGCCGGGGCGCTCTGAGCAGCGCGCGCAAACCGAAGATGGCCGCGATAAGGATCGCGAGGTTGGTCACACTGTTGACCGGCTCGGCCACGAACAGCCAGGGGTGACCGGTCTCGCAATAGACGGGGCCGACATCATTGGGCATGGGGCCTCGCCAACACGGTGAGCAGCGCTACGACGATGAGCATCACGGCCTGCCAGTGATATTGCCAGATACCAAAGCTGAGCGACGAGATCGCCGCAGTTGCCGTCATCGTGGCCCACGCCGCCGCCTTCACGGGGCGCGGCCAGGACGCCGCGAGGAGTGCGCGGCCCAAAGCGACGATGAACGCCGCGAGCAATGCCGCGCCGACCGCGCCCGTCTCGAGCCACACCTGCAAAACGGCGTCATGAGGATGGAGCGAAATGAGCGGCACGGAACGCCCATCGATGACGGCGACCGGCGCCGTGCGGCTCAGCGTGCGCGCGGCATCGAAGCCCCACCCGAACAGGGGCCGCTCCGCGATGAGCGAGGCAACGTAGCGGTAGATCTCGAGACGATGCAGCGCGGAGAACTTCAACGCGCCGGCAATACGGTCCGCCTCGCCCGCCTGGGGAAGAAGCCTGACGAGCCAAGGCAGCGTGAGCGTGATGAAGGACAGAACACCCGTCACCACAATGCCGATAAAGCGCGGCCAAAGAAGCGCCGCTGCGAATACAAGCGTCGCGCCCGAAAGCGCAACGAGCGAAGCGGAGTTCGGCATGAGCGCCGTCACCGCCGCGATGGCAACGAATAGCGCCGCGCCGATAAATGTCTTGCCTGTGATGCGCGCAGCAGCGAGGACGGCGAGCCACGCGAGGCAGACGAGCACGGTCACGCCGCGCTCGATCTTGACCAACGCGACGAGCGGAACCGTTTCAGGTGAGAGATCCGGCCCCGCACGCACATGCTTGACGAACGTCGCGAAGGCAGCGTCCGTCGCGAGCTCGGCGCCGTACGCCGTGAGCATCACGAGCACGGCGCCCACCAGAAAAATTGCGACGAGGCGCAGGCGCTCGGGCGACAGCGCTTGCGCCGCGAGCACAAACGCCAGACCGGCGCCCCACTCCGCCGCAATGCCCGCCGCCTTGCCGAGGCTTGCGCCGGGCGCGTCCGCCCACAACGCGCTCACCATGAGCCATAGGGCGAACGCGGCCAACGCCTGCGCCGGCCCTCGGCGCCGAAGCGCATCGCCGATCGCGCCGAAGCGCGCCGCATCCAGCGTCACCGCGCCGGCGAGGCAGATGAGAAAGGCGAGACTCTCGAAGGAATAGATCGCGAGCACCGGCAGCGCGACCAACACCATGCCATAGGCGAAGGCCGCGCGATCGGCCCCACCGAAAGTGAGCCGCCACGGCGTCGTCGCGGTCATGAACGGGCCTTGAGCCGGTCGACGATGGCCTTCACGTCCTGCACGCGATCGCGTCGGGCGACAAGCACCGCGTCATCGGTCTCGACAATCACGAGATCTTCCGCGCCGATGACGGCCACCACGCGCGAATTCGCGCGGACATAGTTGCCGCGCGCGTCATGCAGCAGCACATCGCCCTGGCTGCAATTGCCGCCTTCGTCCTTGCCGCCGAGATCCCACAGCGCGGCCCAGGAGCCGACATCGCTCCAATCGAGTTTGACGGGCAGAACGCTCGCGCGCCGGGTCCGCTCCATCACCGCATAGTCGATCGAGATGGCCGGCGCTTTGCCGAAGGCCGCGGCGTCGAGCGCCACGCGGCCCCCGCTGCGCTGCCCGCTTTCAAAGGCGGCGCGCGAAGCCGCCAGGATCTCGGGGCAATGGGCTTGCATCTCTTCGAGCAGAAGGGCTGCCGGCGCGAGGAACATGCCGCTGTTCCAGCTGTACTCGCCGGAAAGCACATAGCGCTCGGCGGTCGCGGCGTCGGGCTTCTCGACGAACTCCGCCACCGCATAGACGCCCTCCACATCGCGCGCGGCGCCGCGGCGGATATAGCCGAACCCGGTTTCAGGCGCGGCGGGCACAATGCCGAAGGTCACGATCCGGCCGGTGCGCGCTTCGTTGGCCGCCGTCTCGACCGCAGCGGCAAAGTCCTCCTCGCTGCCGATGTGATGATCGGCGGGCAGGAGCAGCACCAGCGCGTCGGGCGCCTGGGCCAGCGCCACGAGCGAAGCCACCGCCGCGGCCGGCGCCGTGTTGCGGCCGAAGGGCTCGAGCACATGGGCAAGCGGCGCACAACCGATCGCGGCAAGCTGCTCCTCGACGAGATCGGCATAAGCTCCGTTGCCGATCACGACGGGGGCGCCGAGCCGCTTCGCCACGCGCAAGGCGGTCTCCTGCAGAAGCGTCCGCGACGAGGTCAGCGGCAAAAGCTGTTTCGGCGCGGTCTGGCGCGACAACGGCCAGAGCCGCGTGCCCGAGCCGCCGGAGAGAATGACTGGAACGATCGGCGCCATGTCGGAGACCTTCACTTGCCTTCCCTTTGCGTCGCCGCGACGAGCGCGACGAACACATGATAGAGCGTGCTCGCAGGCACCGTCGTGCTGCCGGGCGCATTGTCCCCTGTGAGCTGGTCGACCCACAGACCCGGCATGGTTGTCGCAAGATAACGCGCGAACAGGTTCTTGAGGATCTGAACCGTACGGGGCTCGTCGTTCTCGACCAGCGACGCCTTGAGCGCTTCGGTCTGCACCCAGCAGCGTTTGGACGCGGATTGCACCGTACCGTCCTCGTTCACGCCGTCATAGACAAGGCCGGTCTCCGGCTCGGTGCCCGGTCCTGCGGCGAACGCGAACAGAGGTCCGCGCCAGGCGCCCGTGGGCTCGCCCGTCAGGCGCTCATATTCGGTCAGCAGCCAGACCCACTCGAAATGATGCCCGGGTTCGCGCAAGAGCCCTTCGAGGCCTTCCGCGGGTGCCCAACTCTCGGTGAAGAACTCACCCAGCGTGCCCGTGCGCGTCACGAAGAACCGCCGCTCCAGCAGGCGGACGAGGCTGCGCGCGCGGGCCAGAAAGCGCTCGTCCTCGGTGGCCTCGAAGAGCGCCAGAAAGGCCTCCAGCATGTGCATGTGAGGGTTCTGCCGCCGCGGCAGCCGGTCGGGTTTCGCTTCATGGAAGCTGCCGGTCACCTCGTCCCACAGGGTGCCGTTCAGGAACATCAGCGTCCGCTCGATCCACTCGCGCGCTGCGGGGTCTCCCGTCGCACGCAGATACCAGGCCAGCGCCAGCAGCACGAAGGCGTGGTCGTAGGTGTCGCGGGTGGCGTCGACGCAAATGCCGTCCGGACTCAGCAGATGAACGAACCCGCCGTCCTCGGACCAGCCATAAGCCGTCATGAACCGGAAGCCCGCTTCAGCGGCCCGGAGCGTCCCGTTCTTCAGGCCGAGCACATGGGCATGGCTCATCACATAAATCTGGCGCGCCTGGACCCGCAAGCGCTTGTTGAGCTCCGCGCGCCCGCGCCCGGCAAAATCGAGCTCTTCGAAGAAACCACCACCCTTTCGATCGCGCCCCTGGTCAGCCCAGAGTGGGATGGCCCGGGCAAGCCAAGCCCGAGCGGTCGTGGAATAGGGTTCAATCGCGCTCATGCGCGCTCCTTGACGCGAGCCCCCCGGACGCCGGAGAAAGGGGCAAGCTTGTCCATTTTGCCCCGAACCGCAAGGCTCTGGGCGCACCCTTTCGAGACCCCTCCGTGCTCAGCGCCATCAGAACGACGGTCAAAAACGCGTTCGAGACAAATCTGCCGCGAACCGCCCTCCATTTGCGCGTTTTGCGCTACATCCATTGGCGCCCCCATGAGACCGAGCTTGCTCTCGTGGCCGCCCTGGTGCAGCCCGGGACGGACGCTGCCGATGTGGGAGCCAACACCGGCCTGTTCGCATGGCAAATCGCCCGTTTTGCCCGCCAATGCTACTGTTTCGAGCCCCACCCTCACCTCGCGTCTTACTTGAAGCGCGCGCTTCCCGCCAACTGCAGGGTCATCGGGGCCGGCGTGAGCGACGCGCCCGGAACGGCCGAGCTCCAGGTCCCCTGGGTGGGCGGACGCTATAACGAATCCCTCGCCTCCCTCGACCGTAACAACACGGCGCAATTCACCCGGGTGGACCGGCGGCAGGTGGACCTCGTTACGCTCGACGACACCATCACGACGTCCATCTCGTTTCTCAACATCGACGTCGAAGGGCATGAGCTTGCGGTCCTGAAGGGGGCTCTCAACCTTCTCAAGGCGCAACGCCCCGCCGTCCTGGTCGAAATCGAACAACGACACAATCCGCAGTCGTTCGGTTTGGTCACAGCTCTGTTCGGAGAGTTGGGTTACGAAGGGTTCTTCTATCGTGACCGGAGCTTGAAGCCGGTCGCGGCGTTCGACCCCATGCGCGACCAGGACGTGACCCGAGTCGGCACGCCCGCCTACATCAACAATTTCCTGTTCCTGCACCGCGACGCCGCGCGGCCGGCTCTTCCCGCCTAGAGAATACTTTGGCCGGTCTTCTTCCAGTCGGCCAGGAAGGCTGCAAGCCCCTTATCGGTGAGCGGATGCTGGACGATTTGGCGCAGCACGGCCGGCGGCACGGTGACGACATCCGCGCCAATGCGGGCGGCTTCGAGGATGTGCACGGGATTGCGCACGGAGGCGACCAGAATCTCGGTTCCGAGCTTGGGATAGTTGTCGTAGATCGTGCGGATGTCCTCGATCAGCGACATACCGTCCTGCCCGATATCGTCGAGGCGGCCGACGAACGGCGAGATGAAGGTAGCCCCCGCCTTTGCCGCCAGCAGCGCCTGATTCGCCGAGAAGCAGAGCGTGACATTGACCATGGTGCCGGCCTGAGACAACGCCCGGCAGGCCTTCAGCCCATCCCAGGTCAGCGGCACCTTCACCGCGATGTTGGGCGCGACGGCGGCGAGTTTCCTGCCTTCGTCGAGCATCGCGGCGACATCGGTTGCCGTGACTTCCGCGCTGACAGGCCCCTTCACCACGGCGCAAATCTCCTTCAGCACCGTGATGAAGTCGCGGCCCGATTTCGCGACGAGGCTCGGGTTGGTGGTTACGCCGTCGACCAGCCCCGTCTCGGCCAGCTCGCGGATTTCGGCGACGTCGGCGGTGTCCAGAAAGAACTTCATCAGGCGGCGGCTTTCGTAGCTAGAGAGGCTTCGGGGTCAACACCACGTCGAAATCGGAAACGCCCAGCTCCTCGTCCGACAGGGTCCGGAAGGGCGGCGCCAGTTTCGCCCGCAGGGGCTTTGGCGTCCCGGTGAATCGACGCACGCGGGTCACTTCGACAGTGTACCCCGCCGCACGGAGCCGGCCCAGCATATCCGTGTAGCGAATCCGGTTCGTATAGAAGCCCGATCGCGCCATGAAGGACGCCTCCCAGAGCCAAGTTGGAAATCGCAGGTTGTTGAGCCCGTGCGCCAGGTGGTCCTGCAAATCGATGATGTGAAACGCGTTTCCGGTCGGCGCCGTCACACGGCGAAGCTCGCGGAGCATGGCGGGAAACTCGGCGATGCGCACATGCTCCAGAACCGCGTTCGAGCAGATGAAATCGACCGAGCCGGTCGGCACCGATGCGAAGCTCTTGACCCCGTCCGTCAGATACCGCGCGTTGCAGCGGGCGAGGAGATCGTCAGGGCTCGCCACCCCTTCCAGCGCCGTCACATCATGGCCGCGCGCGCACAGAGCTGCGATCAACGCGTTGTAAGGCGCGAGATCCTGCCGCGCGAAGCGCCCGGCATCGACGAGGGTCACCTCCCGCGCGCCGAGGGCCCGGGCCACCACGGCCGTCGAAAGGGCATCGCCGGGCCCGATTTCCAACACCGACAGCCCATCGACCCGAGGCCCGCGCCCGGCGGCCTTCAGCGCGCTCTCGAAGTTGGCGATGGCGATTTCGGGCTTGTCCATGTCGCCATGGCGGATGAGCCTGAGCCGCGCCCAGACCCCGTAGGGCACCGGTAGGCGCGCCATCACCAGCTTGATCGCGATCTTCGCGTACCAAGGCATCCCCTCTTTGAGGGCCTCGACCGAAGTGACGGCTTTTTGCGACATGCCCTATTCGCGGTGATGTGGGTTTCGCAGTGATCTGGCCTTCCGCCGACCAGCGGCTAAGCTGGTGCGGATTCGAGCGTCTTTACCGCGTGGGCAGGCTGCATGGAAGAGGTCGACTGCGTCGTCGTCGGAGCCGGGGTGATCGGGCTCGCGGTCGCGTCCGCCCTGGCCAAGGCGGGCCGCGAGGTCCTTGTGCTCGAGCGCACGGACGGCATCGGGCGGGAGACCTCCTCGCGCAACAGCGAGGTCATTCATGCCGGCATCTATTACCGGCCGGGATCGCTCATGGCACGTGCCTGTGTGGAGGGCCGCGAGCGGCTCTATGCCTTTTGCCGGGATCATGGCGTCGGTGCCGAGCGGATCGGCAAGCTGATTGTGGCGACAATGCCCGAGGAGGCAGACCGGCTCGGCGGGATCAGGGACAACGCCGCCCAAAACGGGGTCGCAGATTTGCGCCTGCTGAGCGGGGCGGAAACGCGCGTGCTCGAGCCGGCGCTCGCCTGCCACGCGGCGCTGCTCTCGCCCAGCACCGGCATCATCGACAGCCACGCCTATATGCTGGCGCTTCAGGGCGAAGCGGAAGCGGCGGGGGCCGCCTTCGTTTTCCGCACGGAGGTTCTGAGCGGCCGGATTTCCGACAACGGGCCAATTCTTTGCGTGGGCGGCGACGGCGGGCCGCTGACACTCCGGGCCCGGCTGGTGGTCAACAGCGCGGGGCTCGCGGCGCCGGCGCTCGCGCGCGGCCTTGAGGGCTTTCCGGCAAAGCACGTGCCGCTCGCCCGTTTCGCCAGGGGCAATTACTTCGCGCTGCAGGGCCGGGCGCCGTTCACGCGGCTCATCTACCCTGTGCCCGTTCCCGGCGGGCTCGGCATCCACCTCACCCTCGATCTCGGGGGACAGGCGCGGTTCGGGCCCGATGTCGAATGGCTCGATCAGCCGGACTACACGGTCGACCCGGCGCGCGCCGCCGTCTTCTATCCGGCCATCCGCCGCTATTGGCCCGGACTGCCCGATGGCGCGCTTGTCCCCGCCTTCGCCGGCGTGCGTCCCAAGATCGCCGCCGCCGGCGAGCCCCAGGCGGATTTCGTCATTCAGGGTCCCGCGGTCCACGGCGTGCCCGGGCTCGTCAACCTGTTTGGAATCGAATCGCCCGGGCTGACGTCGTCGCTGGTGCTGGCTGATCTGGTGGCCGCCGCTGCAGGTTAGGGAATGACCTCGCCACTGGCCTCGGCGTGTTCTTCGAAACCGAGACGCCCCATCGCATGACGCGCGAGGCAGGCATAGATCCTGAATGAATCGAGCAACGGATCGAAATGCGAGCTCCCGTTGGCGGACGCGTAAAGCGTCGCGATAGGCTGTTCCAGAAACGGGATACCGAGCGCCGTCGCGGCCAAGAGCATCGCCGTCTCGAACTCGTAGCGATTCGACGGCAAGGTGAGCAGCGCGCGAATAAGGGAGGCCGGAATGCCGCGAAGGCCGGTCTGCGTATCGCTCAGGAGTTGTCCCGTGACCCAACGAAACACATGGCGCGTGGCGAGATTGCCGATCCGGCAGCGCAGCGGCACATCGCCTACGAAATCGCGAACACCCAACGCGAGCTTGCCGGGCGTCGCGCGGAAGACTTCGCCCACGCGCCGGATGTCCGCCAAGCGATGCTGGCCGTCCGCATCCGCGGTGACCACGCCCATGAGCCGCGGCGTTGTGGCGAGCGCATGCGCCAGGCCTGTCTTGAGGGCCGCGCCCTTGCCGAGATTCGCGGAGTGTCTCACCACACGCGCGGGAGTTGTCACTTCAATGTCACGAAAAATTGTAGCGCAGTGCGGACCGCTTCCGTCATCGATCACCATCACGCCATCGAAGATGGACTCTCTTGCGAGGCCGCTCACGAGGCCGACAAGATCGGGGCCCGGACAATAGGCCGGAATCAGCGCCAGCAGCTGGGATGCCATGCAATCCTTTCGACGTTTGGTCCGAGCCGAAAGGCCCCCACCCGTGGCCGCAGTCAACTTCAAAACCGGCAAAATTCAAAGTCACGATTCCCGGCAGTTTGTCGCGGCCGGTCGATGCAATTGGTCAAACGCTCCGAAAGCAGCTAAAAGCTCAGCCTCGAATGCAGGCAAGATTCCCGAGATCCAGACCTCTTGATGACCATTGATTCCAAGACTGCGAGTGCGCTTGGCAATGCGGACAGGACCAGGGCGCCGGCGCCGCTTGCTCACTACGAATCGCGCGGTGAAGCCTCCTTCCGTCGGGCGCTGCTCGATATCGCGGAAGGGGCGCGGCAATGGCGCGTGTGGCTGACCTTGAGCTGGCACGATATCCGACAGCGTTATCGCGGCTCGATGCTTGGTCCGTTCTGGCTCACCATCAGCACCGGGATCATGGTTGCCGCGATCGGCCTCCTTTATGGATCGGCGCTCAAGACGACAGAGGGATATTTCCCCTTTCTCGCTGTAGGCCTCGTCACATGGCATCTCATCCAAAGTCTGGTGTCGGAGGGCTGTCAGGCCTTCATCCAGTCCGAGGGCTTCATCAAGCAGATGCGGCTTCCATTGTCGCTCTTCGCCTATCGGGCGGTCTCGCGGAATCTCATTGTCTTTGCTCACAATCTCGTGGTCTATCTCGTCGTCGCCGCCCTGTTTCCCGTACGTGTCGACGCGTCGACATTGCTGATCATTCCCGGGCTGTTCATGCTGTGCGTGAACGGTCTCTTTGCCGGGATCTTCCTCGGCATGCTGTGCGCGAGATTTCGCGACGTTCCGCAAATCGTTGCGAGCGCGCTGCAGATCGCGTTCTTCGTCACACCCATCATCTGGCCGCCGAGCCTGGCCGCTTCGCGGCCCTTCGTCGTCTATCTCAACCCGCTGCACTATGTGATCGAGATCGTTCGGGCACCTCTGCTCGGGGATGCCGTTCCGTCGACCATCTGGCTCGGCGTGCTGTTGATCACGGCAGTCAATGCGACGGCCGCCCTGCTCTTCTTCTCATGGCGGCGGCACCGTATCGCCTACTGGGTCTGACCCGATGTCCGCTCACATCCTGCTCGATCAGGTCTGCGTTGATTACCCGATCTATGGGGCCTCGGGACGATCCCTGCGCAGCGCGCTCATCAGCGCAAGCACCGGCGGACGCATCCACCGCGAACACAACCGCATCAATGTGCGGGCCCTGAACAACATCACGCTCGAGATCCGCGAAGGCGATCGGATCGGGCTGGTCGGGCACAACGGCGCGGGCAAGACCACGCTTCTGCGCGTGCTGGCCGGCGTCTACGAACCGAGTCAGGGCGTCATCAGTGTCGACGGACGCATCTCGCCCATGTTCGATCTCACCCTGGGCATCAATCACGACGCGTCGGGCTTCGAAAACATTCGGCTCCGCGCTCTGCTGCTCGGCCTCGATCGCGACTATCTGAACCGGCATATCGAGGAAATCGCAGAGACCACCGGCCTCGGCGCTTATCTGCATATGCCCGTCCGCACCTATTCGACCGGCATGCTGCTCCGGCTCACCTTCGCGATCGCGACGTCGGTGACGCCGGACATTCTGCTGATGGACGAATGGATCAACACCGGAGACGAGGAGTTTCTTGCGGAGTCGCACAAACGCCTGAGCTCTCTCGTCGATCGCTCCAAGATCCTCGTTCTTGCAACTCACGAACAGGAAATCATGCGCGACGTCTGCAACCGCATTCTCGTGCTCGAGCATGGCAACGTCCTGCGCGAAGGCACGCCCACCGAAATTCTTGGGCCGCGCAGCTAGGCCGCACCCGTAACAACGTCGCGGGCAATCCCGAGCAGCGCATCGGCGGCCGCGCTCCATGAGAACGGCCCCCGCGCGAGAGCCAGCGCTTCCGCCGAGCACCGCGCGTAAAGTTCGGGATCATCGAGCAGCCGAAGAACGGCGTCCGCCAACGCTTCGGGCGTAGCCTCGGACGCGACGAGGCCCGACTCGCCCGCGCGAACCTGCTCGACAAGCCCTCCGACCGGCGTCGTGACAACCGGCATGCCCGCACTCAACGCGGTCGGGACCACGCCGGATTGGCTGGACTCCTTGTGCGCGGCGACCATGACGTCGCACGAGGACAAAATTGCCGCGACCTCGTCTTCCGTGATCCATCTGTTCTGGAGATCGAGCCGCTTCACCTTGGCCAGCTGCTCGCGATAAGGCTCGATATCGCCCATGCCGGCAATTACAAGCTCGACCTCGCGCCGCTCCTGAACGAGCCGAACGGCCTCCAGAAGAACATCCAGTCCTTTATAGAGCTTGATCCGCCCGAAATAGAGCAGCCGCGGCGGACGATCCAACGGCAGCCGGCGCAATGATCCTTCCACGCCGGGGAACGTGAACGCCGGCAACGCCACCACGCTCGTCTTTTCCAAGGGAATGCCAAAACGCTCCCGAAGCCGGCCCTGAACATGGCTCGTCAGCGCGACGAGATGATCGCTCAAGGCGAACTCCCGCTCGAAGCACCAGCGCCAGAACGGAAAGGAGTCTCCGGGATGAGGTTCCGCATCATGCACGACCAGCACCACCTTCGCGCGCCGATCCACGCCATGTAGCGCATCCATCACAAGCGGCCCCCAGACGTGCCGCATCGTCACAAGGACGACGTCGATCTTCTTCTCCGCGACAAAGCGGGCCATGGCGTTTCGCAGTTCGCCGAGGCGAGCCGTCGCAAGAAGCGCGGACGTCGCATTCGAATAGGTATCGACATGAAAGCCAGGAAGGCCGAGCGCCTCTGTTTCCGCAAAGAGCTCCGACTGGCGCGAAAGCGACAGATAAATCCCGTCGGCGTTGCGGTCGGCCAGCGCGTGTGCAAGCTCAAGCGTAAAGCGCGGCCCCCCGCCCCGGCGTCCCCAATTCCAGAGGAGGAGATTCATCTCTTATCGCCCGACTGAACCGTTTGCTCATCCGGGTAGATAAAGGGGCTGCCCTTCAGAATGCCGTCGCAAATGACGTCGAGCCCGATGCTTGCGCCGGGTCGCAAGCGGCCCAGGCCACCCTCGAAATCGAGCTTGAACGGTGGAAATCCCTTTCGGGGAACGACATGCTCCAGCGGTATCATGCGGCGGAAAAAGAAGTGATACGCGTATTTCCTGGCCCGCTCGGTCCGGGCCGGGCTCAGCCGCTCGCGCAGCGGCAACGTTTCGAGAAGAGCAAAATAGTTTTCCTCGCTCTCGACATCGAGGCTGATCCCCTTGCGGCGAATCCATGCCTCGCCCGCCACGATGACAGGGATGCCCATGCTGGAAAGCTCGACGCCTGTCTTGGTGCCGTAGATAAGCACGGAATCGCAGCACCCCATTGCGTTGTAAGTGCTGATATCGCTTTCCGGTCCGACGACAAAAACATTGGGCGGCAAGCGCGGAAACTTCACGGCAAGCTCGTCGGCCACCCGCTGGCGTGACTTCACATTGCCCGTCAGCTCCGCCGGATGAACGCGAATGAGCAGCTGGAGATGGGGGCGCCCGGCAAACCAGGCTATCGTCTTTTCGATCCAATCCATCATGGATGGGAAGGCGTTCTGAGGATAATGAAGCTTCGCATCCCAGATGACATTCGTCAGCAAGCCGATTGTGGGCTTGCTGAAGTCGATGCCGATGGCGGCCTCGATTGCGGACCGCTCGGCCTTGGCGTGGTGATGGAAGCTGATCCAGTCCTGCGCCCCTGTTGCGCGGCTGGCGAGATAGTCGCCGATCTTGCGATCCTGGGCGTCCGACCAAGGCATCGTGTCCCAGGCTTCGTTCGGCTCATCCATCATCTCATGATGATAGGTCGTGCCGTGACTGAAGATGAACGTGCCCTTACGGTAAGAAGGAAACCATGTGACGACGCGCAGGCCTTTTTTGCGCGCGATTTCGCAGATGATTCCTTGAGGCACGTAGATCCCGTGATGCAGGACGACCGCCTCGAAACGCTCCCTGTCGATCAATCGCGAAATGCTCAGAGCCGTCAGCAGGCCCGCCTCGAAATAGCGGCGTAGCACCATCTCGCCATGCGCTTCCCCTGCGAGATCGCCGCGCGCGAAATAGCGCAACGCGCCGGCGAGACTGTGCTCCCCAATCGGGATTCCCGCTTTGTCGCGATAAGTCTCGATGTCCGCGAGCGGGATCTCCGTCGCGATGCGACGCGCTTCGGCGCGCGCAGTCTCGTCGAGGCCGTCGCTGTACCGCAAGAGATGGAGGCCGAGCTCTCGTTCCATTTCGGCAGCTGGACCGAAACAGTGCTTGCAGAGATCGGCTTGCGGTCCGCAGGCCTCTAGAGAGCGGCGGCCGGGAAACCAATCCAAGCTGCAGGACAGGCAGGCCGGCAAGACTCCGTCGCAAAAAAGCGTGCTCACCTTCGCGCCGCGCAGCGTCAGCGCAATCCCGAGCAGACTTTCCAGCGCGGTCGCACCGAACTGCAGACCGACGCTGGTGGCCACCAGGATGCGCGGCCCCTCCGACACCGACTCTCGTCGCGCGTGCCACTCGGTGCGGTCTTTGCCGAGGAGATGTGCCCAATCGGGATGGCCGCCGTGCCGGGCGCGATAAGCGATCCGAGCGCGACGCAGCGGAACAAAAGCTTCATTCCCGACAATGAGATCTTTGAGGCGTTGGTTCACAGCCTCACTCGGCACGATGAGCGGCGGTGATGCGCTCGCTCAGCAACGCGGCGTCGAGCCTATGGTGGGCGAGAACCTCCACTGGCGTGCCGCAAGCGGGCCAGCCTTCGAGCGCAAAACTATGAACGGAAAGATTAGCCCGGTCCAAGCGCAGCGCGGCTTGCGCCAGCAGCGCGCCCTGTCCACCCTGAACGATGTGATTATCCAGCGTAATCAATGTGCGCGCCGATCCCACGGTCGCGCGCAGCCATGGAAGGTCGACATGGCTCAGCCACGGCAAGGCGACGACCTTCACGGACACTTTGCGGCGTTCGAGCAATTCGGCCGCACGATAAAGCTCGGAAAGCAAAAGCGGACCGTACGCGATTGCGACAACGTCCTTGCCATCCCGCAGCACGACGCCCTTGCCGGGCTCCGCGCGGGACCCCGCGGGCCAGGCATAGGGAACATCGCACGGCACCGAGAGCAGGCGCATATAGCTCGGACCTTCCGCCTCGGTCAGGCACCAATCGAGCAAAGGCTTCACCTCGGCTGCGCAGGACGGCTCCACCACCGTCATGCCGGGGATGCTCGCCATGGCGGCGATGTCGCGAATGCCCTGATGGGAGTGCCCCGGCCCCGCCGGAACCAGGCCGGCGAGCGTTCCCACATAGAGGATGCGATGGCGTTCGCTCGCCGCATTGTAAATCTGCTCGCTCGCGCGCTGCGTCAGAAACGCCGCGAAGGAATGCACCACCGGCAGCAATCCGCCCCGGGCCATGCCGCAGGCCTGAGAGACCATGTCCTGCTCGGCGATGCCGCATTCGACGAACCGCGCGGGATGACGATCGCGAAACGGAATAAGACCGGTATCGAGAATCAAATCAGCATCGAGCGCGAACAGCTCAGGCTGACGGTCGGCGGCGGCCAGCAAAGCCTCGGTGTAGGCAGGCACCAGCCGCTGAACTGTCGACGGCAATGGGGGCGCCGGCTTCTTTTCATCGGTCTCGACCGTCAGGGCTGCCGCACCGACGCTCGCCAAGACGGCGTTCGCGTTCGCGATCAGCTCGGCCGCGGCGCGACGGTAGTCGGACGGCGACGGCGCGCCACTGTGATAGCGATAAAACTCCTCGTCCTTCCCCATGGCATCGGGCTGCATGAAGGAAACGCCCGCCCCTTTGATCGTATCGGCGATCACGACGCGGGGAAGCTTCGGCGCTTCGGCCTTGAGCGTGTCGAGCACGCGTGCGAGCGCATTGGGATCATGTCCGTCGACGCGTCCCACCGGCCAGCCGAACGCGCGAAACTTGGCCTCCAGATCGCCGAGCGTGGACACGCGTTGGACGAAAGTGTCCGACTGCAGCTTGTTGTGGTCGACGATCACCGAGATTTCGTGCAGACCGTCGCGAACCGCGGTCGCAAGAGATTCCCAGATCTGGCCTTCCTGCAGCTCGCCGTCCCCCGTGAGCACAAAGATCTCGCGGGTCTCACCCTTGGCGCGGTGGGCGCGCACGAGCCCCTTCGCCTTCGAGATGCCCATGCCGAGCGAGCCGGTGTTGGCCACGATGCCGGGCGTGTCGATCTCGGGATGACCGGGGAGCCCACCGAGCCGGCGAAGCGTCTGCAGTCCCGATTGCGGCAGCTTGCCGAGGCCGATCAAAAGCGCGTAGAGGCCCGGAACATCGTGCCCCTTGGAAGAGAAATAGAGATCCTTCGGGCCCATCCGGTCGAGATGAAGCCAGGTCACGATGTCGAGGCTGGAAAAGCTTGATCCTATATGCCCCGATCCGGCGCGCCCGATCATGTAAAGCGCATTGAGCCGCGCCAGCGTCGCGACGAGCTTCGTGCGCGCGCCGCGCTCGATGTTCAATCGCTGAGCCCGCTCGAATTCCGACACGGGCGCGTAGTAAAGCGTGCCTTCAACCGTGTCCGTGACTTGATCGCCCACCCTAGATACCCCTCGTCCTTACGTCGGCAATGGCCCTGACCATTGCGGCACATTCACATCCGGTAGCCGCGCCTCGCCCGAGCGCAGAAGCTGCTCGGCCCGCGCCCAATCGGATTCATCGTTGACGTCCAAGCCTTCGCTGCCCTGGGTCAGAAACGGCATGATCGAAACACCCGCGATCGTGCGCCCTTCGAGCGTAACGCGCGACCAGGCGATCTCGAGGCTCGCATTCTGCACATGCACGACGGGGAGCGTGTTGGTCTGGCTGGAGTGCCAGGGCTGCTCCTCGGGCGACAGCGGCAGCAGCGGATACATGCGCCCGCCGCGCACCACCCACATCTTGCCCGGATGCTGCTTCACGCGCTCGACGGCACGCAGTGAATCGACGCCGGGCTCGCCGCGGAACGCCTCCCAGGCCCGGCGGATCGTCTCGCCGGTCCGAAACGGGCTTGTCGGCCTCAGGATGCTGAAGCAATCGAAGGGACGTCCCTGCGCCGCCAGATGCTTCAGCGTGTAGGCAATCCATTCGATGTCGGGCGAGGCATCGCCGGCAATCTCCGCCGGCCGCATCAGAACCTCGGCACCATAGTGCCGCGCGATATCGGCGTAGTGCGGACTGTCCGTCGAAACGAGCACGGCGCCACAGACGCCGCTCGCCTTGGCCGCGCTGATCGAATAGGCGATGACCGGGTGTTGTCCCAGCCGCCTGACGTTCTTGTGTGGGACGCGCTTGGACCCGGCCCGTGCGGGAATGAGCGCAATCAGACTGGGTGTGGCCGCGTTCATCGCTAAAGCTTCTCCGGATCCACGGTCAAGGCGATGTTCTTCAGCTCGGAATAAACATCCAAGGCCTCGACGCCCGGCTCGCGCGTTCCGTTTCCGGACTGGCCGAAGCCGCCGAACGGCATGTGCGGCTCGCTGCCATAGGTGCCGATGTTGACGTTCGCGACGCCGGCCCGGACCTTCATGCCGAACTCGACCGCGCGGTGCACATTGCGCGTATGGATGACCGCGGTGAGACCGAACGGCGTCGCGTTGGCCAGCGCGAGGGCCTCGCCAAAATCGCGCACGCGGTAGAGAACCGTAATCGGCCCGAACAGCTCCTCGCAGGACAGATCATCCTGGGTCGGAACATTCTCGAGGATCGTCGGGGCGAGAAAGAACCCTTGGGCGCGCGCGGGATCGGTAAGGCGCTTGCCGCCCGTCAGCAGACGTGCGCCGCGCGACACCGCCTGCCCGATCTGCTCAATCATGTTGCGCAGCTGGCGTTCGTTGATGACCGGCCCGAAATCATCGGTGTCGGCGGCACCCACCTTCAGACTTTCGGCATGCGCCACGAAGCGCTTCCGGAACTCCTCATAGATGCTGTCATAGACGATAATGCGGCTCCCGGCCGCGCAGCGCTGGCCGGCGTTGCTGAAGGCGGACAGCGCTGCCCAGCGGACGGCATTGTCGAGATCCGCATCGTCGCACACGACCAAGGGGTTTTTTCCGCCGAGCTCGAGAGACACGCGCGCCAGACGTCCGGCGCAAACTTGCCCGATGACCCGCCCGACCCGCGTCGAGCCGGTGAAGCTGACAAGCGCTACGCGCTCGTCCCCGACGAGCGCCGCGCCCGCCTCATCGCCCTTACCGTGAACGATATTCAGCACGCCAGGCGGTAGTCCCGCCTCGCGCGCGATGCGGCCGAAGAGCCAAGCCGTCAGCGGCGCATCTTCCGAGGCTTTGAGCACCGCGGCGTTGCCGCAGATGAGCGCGGGAAACACTTTCCAGGCGATATTCGCGATCGGCGTGTTCGCGGGCACGATGAGCCCCGCCACGCCGAGCGGCTGGCGGACCGTCATGCAGTACTTGCCGGGGCTGCCGCTCGTGAGCGATCTGCCGTGAAGGCGCATGCCCTCCCCGGCCCAATAGCGGCCTTGTTGAATGGCGCCGCCCGTCTCGCCCCGCGCGTCTTTCAGGGACTTGCCAGTCTCGGCGTGAACGATCTCGGCCATGTCGTCCAGATGCGCGCGCAACGCATCGGTAACGTCGTTCAGAATCTCGCCGCGGCGGACCGGCGTGACGGCGGCCCAATCCGGTTGCGCGGCCATAGCCGCCGCGACGGCACGGCCAACGTCGTTTGCGCCTGACAAGCCATAGCGGCAAAGAAGCTGACCATCCTGCGGGCGGAGCTTCTCCGCCCAGCCCTCGCCGGTTGGAGACACGTCTGCATCGGCGATCAGATTGGGGACATGGCTCGGTACAGGCAAGCCGCCCATGCACGGGTCCTCGCTTTTGGGATCCTGGGCCCTTGCCGTTTCTATCGAACCGGCAAGGGGCCCAGGGTGTTCTTTCTGCCGCGCCTCTTATCCGAAAGCCGCCTAACACCTTTCGGGAAGCGCTCTAGATGGCCGTCCACCCTCCGTCGACGACCACATTGGCACCCGTCATATAGCGCGAGGCCGGCGCCGCAAGAAAGAGGACGGGCCCGACATAATCCGCAGGCTCCGCCATTCGGCCGACCGGAATGCGGGACGTGTAGGCGGCGAGGAATTCGGGATCCTGGTTGGCGAAGACCCCGGCCAGCGTCAGCGTATTGACCCGTACGCCCTTGGCCGCCCAATAGACCGCGAGGTAGCGCGTCAGGTTGTATAGGGCCGATTTCGAGGCGGCATAGGCGACGGGCTTGAAGTAGGTCTCGCCGCGGCGGCGCCGGTACTCGTAAATCGATTGATCGGGCGCGACATGGCCGTAGATCGAGGCGACGTTCACGATCGACCCGCGCCCGGCTCTCGCCATCGCGCCGCCGAACACCTGGCAGCACAGGAAGACGCCCTTCGCGTTCACATCCATGATCTTGTCCCAGGAGGCCTCGGGATAGGTCTCGAAGGGCCCGTTCTCCTCGGCCGGCGCATCCGGCGGCGAATCGATCGCGGCATTGTTGATCAGAACTTCGGGCACGCCCCACCGGCGCCCGATCGCTTCCAATGTCGACTCGAGGCTCGCGCGGCTCCGCACATCGACCGGATAGAACACCACGCCGGGATGGCCGGCGAGCGGCCCGAGGCGCTCGGCAACGGCGTCCGGCGCGAGCGGCTGATCGAGCACCGCGACCCGTGCGCCGCGTTCGGCGAACGCACTCGCATAGGCGTGCCCGAGCCGCCCCAGCCCGCCCGTCACGATCACGACCCGGTTGGTCAGATCGAAGAGATCGCTGCTCACCCATTCACTCCTTGTCGGCACTCCTTGCCGGCACTCCCTGCCGGCGTGCCGCCGCCAGAAGATCACAGAACTCCCGGACAGCGCCGTGACCGCCCGGCCGCTGGGTAACGTAGCGCGCCAGCGGCTTCACGTCCGGATGCGCATCCGCCACGACCACCGGCAAACCGACCAGCTCGAGCGCGGGGCGGTCGTTGATATCGTTGCCGAGAAAGGCCATATCGCCGAGCGCAATATTGTGCTCGCGGGCCAGCTGCTCGACCGCCACGCGCTTGTTCTCAATCGCTTGAAGGCAAGGCAGCTTCAGCTTCTTCGCACGGGCGGAGACGACCGGATTGGTCTCCGTAGACACGATGCACATCGGAATTCCCAGCCGGCGGAGATTATCGATCCCTAAGCCGTCGGCCCGCGTGCAGCGGACCGCTTCGCGTCCGTCTTCGAAAACAAACACCGAATTGTCGGTGAAGACACCGTCGAAATCGAACACCACCAGCCTTACCGTGCGCAAGAGCGTGTCCAGCGGCGGGTTCGTCGGCTGGCTTTTCGACATCCCTCGCTACGACGCCTTCCGCTGGCGCCGGACGTCTTCGAGCAGGACGCTTTCGTCGGCCTTCACGGCGCGGGTCAGAACGCCCCCGACCAGTTCATCAAAATAATAGGGCGGCAGGCCGTCGTTGGGCGATTTGATCGCGAGATCCTCGGCGGCCAGCTGATGGCCTTCCGGAAGGTCGCGCGCCGCGACGAGCTTCTTGGCCATCTTGTAGAGCGGCTTGACCTCGCTCTCATAGCGGGCCTTGACCCCGTCACCAAGCGCGACACGCGCACGCCGCAGATCGCGGACGACCTTCTTCAGGCCGGCGGGCTCGAGAGAGAACGCGTGGTCCGTTCCCTTCAGGGCCCGGTTGAGCGTGAAGTGCTTTTCGAGCACCCGGGCTCCAAGGACATAGCCGACGAGCGACATCGCCACGCCACTGTCATGGCCCGACAGGCCGATCACGATATCGGGGAAGGCCTTCCGGTAGGTTTCGATCACCCGCAGGTTCAATTCCTCGAACTCGGGCGGATAGCCCGCCGTGCACTGTAAAATGCAGAGCTGACGGTTGATCGGCATGATCGCGTCATAGGCCCGCTGGACATCCTCCATGTTGCCGCCCCCGGTCGAGACGATCATCGGCCGGCCGATCCTGGCGACATGCCTCAAAAGCGGGATGTTGGTGAGATCGCCCGACGCCATCTTGAAGGCCGGCATGCCGAGATTGGCGAGGAAGTCGGCGCTACGGAAATCGAAGGCCGTGGAGAAGAAGGTGATCCCGAGGTCGACGGCGCATTTCTGCAGATCCATATGCTGCTCGCGGGTAAATTCGAGCGCTTCCCGGTGCGTCCCGTAGGTGTCCCCATAGCTGTTGCGGTTGGAATAGGGCGAATCAAACATCTCCTTGGTGAACAGGGACCGATTGTCCCGCTTCTGGAGCTTGACCGCGTCCGCACCGCACTCTTTGGCGACGCGGAACATTTCCATGCACTGCTCGAGGTCTCCCTGATGATTGTGGCCAATCTCGGCGATGACGTAGCAGTCTCCGTCATCGTGGATTGTCACACCGTCAATCGTCAGAGATCTACTCATGCATTTCCTCCAATCCAGTCAAAAACAGGTGCGACCCCGTCCCCATCACCTGTAGTCTGCACGAATACCGCCCGCCCGGAATATCATCCCCAATATTCTTGTTTTTCTAGCCGGATCTTAATTGTCTGATCTGCAGCGCGCCACATCATAGGTTATCCAATGCGATGGGGCTAGTCCGAAGGGCCGGGCTCCATCACCACATCTCGTGGCTACACAACAAAAACGTCACGATTCCATTCAACCAATCGGCGCCTGAACAGCCGATGATCACAGCCCTCTTGTGCTCGCCACGGCACGCTGAAGCAAGTTCGATGTCGGAGCAAGTCGCCGCGCCGCCGGAAAAGTCTCGACGGCCCTCTAGGTCAGCTCCACCGTCGCGGGCTGCCGAAAGAGCTTCGGCAGCAGAGGGAAATCGAAACGTCCGCGCCACTTGGTCCGCAAGGCCTCCCACTCGGCCCGTTCGGGATCGGCGTCGGCCGGCAGGCGCAGCAACCGCGCATCTCTAGGTAAATCGACGCAAGACTCCGTCGACACGAGAACCTCGCCCGGCGCACTGGTCAATTGCAACGAAAGCGCGTGATAAGAGAGGTCGGTGCGGAATTCGGAAAGACCACATGTCGAGGCCTGTCCGAGGTACTGGGTATCCACAAGGCCCTGCCGAACGACGGCGAACCCGCCAAGGGTCGATTGGCGCAGGCGCGGTCCTGTCCCGGCGTCGTCCGATGTGGGAAAAGCCATTGCGACCAGAGGCCGCACCCCTGGAGTCCCCGACCAAGCCCAAGCTTTGAACGCTGCCTCAAGCGACCCGGGCCGCACCAATGCTCCCGCCTGCAAAAGAAGCACGAATCGCGAAGCCGAAGCTCGTAGCCCTGCCGCCAGAAGCGCACCCAGGCCCTCGCCCTTCTCGACCACCACCCTTACGCCGCGATCGCTCAAGGCACCGATGCCGGAGCCGCCAGCGCTTGTCGGCAGAACCACTGTGATGTCGGAGGGCCACCCCGCGTTTTCGGCTTCGAGACTTGCGAGTGTGGGAAATATCTCTTCCGCTGATCCGGTCGCAACCAGAACGAGCCCTGTCGAGGCCCAGTTCGGCACAACGTGCCTGCGCGCATGGGCTGTTGTCGGCGCTTCCGGCTTGACGCCGACAAGAGCCCGCTTGTCCGCAAATGCAAGCACCTCCGCGCGAATGCCAGCGCGTGCCGCTTCCAGCTCATCGGAGACCTGGCCCTTCACGCGCTGACGAAGCGCTGCGACCTCCTCCTCAACAGATTTCCGCCGCTCCGTCAGCTGCTGCTTGGCAGCCTGCGCCAGCTTGTCCAACTGCTGCCTGGTCGCCATCGCTTCCTTGTGCCGGTGAAACAGCAGGGTCAGCATCAAGCGAAGATCAAGCATGTCGACAGGCGGGCCGGACGGAACATTTGCCCGATGCAGCAACTCGATGCGCCGGCGCAAATCCACCGACACAGGAGATGACGATCGCGCAAGAAATGCATTTCCCGAGAGACCCGAAAAGGCGCCACGAAACTCCGCCGCATCGGTAAACGACAGCAAGCCCCCAGTATTCGTCACGAACAGAAGCTGCCAGGCTTCGTCAATCCACCGCTCGAGAATCGCCTGAGTCGCGGCTCGGCGCTTGTCGTCATAATTCTTCTGACTGGCCTCCAGCATCAGCACGAGATCCGGAGAGGATGCGATGCACTCTTTGGCACCCTCGAGCACCGCCGACTCATGGCCCTCCACGTCGATTTTCATCACGGCAATCCGCGGCTTGCCCCGGCGTGCCCACACCCTGTCCAAGGGCAGCACCTCGACTTGCGTGACCGATTCGACCTCGGATCTTTTCGTATCGCTGAGTCCGCTGAACGCCGTCTCCACGGTCGCGTAGAATTCCGCGACAGTCTCGGCGGCGCCAAGGGCGTTCGGCGAGGCCACGACATTCTCGAGCTCGTTCGCCCTGAGATTGGCGAGCAGCAGGGCACGGGCGCGCGGATTGGGCTCAAAGGCGAGCACCTGCCCTTGGGGGCCCACCTGTCGCGCCATAGGCATCGAGTAAAGACCGAAATTCGCGCCGACATCGACGACGGTCCCACCTGGTGGGCAGGACTCCAGGACAACCCTTCGCTCGAGCCGTTCGGCACCGGAGCCAAAATAGAATTCGCGCCCCAACCGCTCGCTGAGGTCGACTCGATATCGCAGACCCGCTTCGACAACTTCACCGAAATCGCGGTCTGCGACAGGATAAACCTCAGACGCGAATTCCCGAATCAGCCCCGCAAGCGACGGCGCGATTGTGACATCTCCATGAATTGCCGCGAACGCCTTATAGAGGGCACGAAGCTCTGTTTCTTTGGCTTCTCTTTGTTTGTCTTCCATTACCGCCATCTGAAACAGGCTTCACCTTGACAACATTTCCTATTTCGCTCTTGCGCTCGGAAATTCTGCTGTTACGCTTGCTGAACTTTCGGGTCAGGTCCGGATGAGTGTACCTGACTCTCGGGGCGAAGGTTAAGTAAGTTGGCCAAGGGTTTAGCTCGGCTGCGGCGGTCTCTGCAATGCCGCGCGATTTCGGGGTTGGGGATTGGCGGGAATGAGTGAGGGCCCTCTATCGGGCAGTTATCCCTCCCGCGTGGGCGCGACGGATCTCCTCGCCCGCGTCAAGTCGACGCCGTTCGCCCGGGGGCTGTGGCGCGCAAAGCAATTTTTGCTCAACAGTCCGACGCGCCTTGCGCGCGAGATTGCTGACCCGGTCGTGGTGCAGGAGCGAGACCGTCTGGTTGATTCCCTGTCCGATGTCCTACGCAACACTGCGGATCCCAGAGCCTTGGACACCGAGATTACGCCTTCCGCCGTGGAAAGCATCGCCATGCGGGCCCTTACGCTGCGTCAGCGTGCCGCCGCCCTACCGGCCCAGGGTCCCGCTGTCTGGAGTCCGACTGCCGATCCCGAGCTTTCGATCGTGCTGGGCAGTTATAACCGACTTCCGGTCCTTCGAAAAACCATCGAGAGCGTGCGCTCGCAGACAGTTGATCGTCCGATCGAGATCCTCGTGATCGATGGCGGCTCGGGTGACGGGTCGGTCGAATGGTTGATCGCCCAACCTGATGTCATCACACTTGTTCAGCACAACCGGGCCCCGAAAGATCAAGGCGGTCACCGCCTGAAAAGCTGGGGCTGGTTCATGAACATCGCGTTCCGCGCCGCTCACGGGCGCTATGTCTGCATGATCAGCGACGACTGCGTCCTGCTGCCCGGCACGCTTCAAGCGGGTCTCGATCGCGTCCGGGCCGCCGAAGCCGAGGGCATTCGGCTCGGTGGTGTCGCGTTCTATTTCCGCAACTGGCCGGTGGAAAAGGACTACTTCGTGCAGCACACCATCGGCGGCATGCTGATGGTCAACCATGGAATTTATTCGCGCGAGGCGCTGGAGACGGTGGGATACGCCGAAGAGCAAGCGTTTCACTTCTACAAGTGCGACAGCGATCTGTCCTTGAAGATCTGGCACGCAGGCTTCGAAATCGTCGATTGCCCCCATGCGCTTGTCGAGCATCTGATGCTCCCCGAAGAGACGCTGCGCCTGGAAAACAACGCGACCATGGATCGCGACCGCGATGTGCTGCACAGCCGCTGGGCCGGCGTTTATTGCCACCCGGTTTTCACGAGCTTCTTCAAGGCTCCATTCCGCAAGGAGCTGAGATACGACGACCCCAACAAAACAGCAGAGCTGTTTCGGGAGCTCGTTTCGTAAGACCGCGGGTGTTTCAGCTTCGAGATTTATCGACGGAGATCTTTGGCGCCAACGGGACCGCCAAGGTTGTCAGATCAGGCGTGGCCAGCGCCCCCCTGGAGGCAATCACCATCACGCGCCGTCGATGCTTCACGGCGGTCTCAACGAAGTCTTCGTGGTCAATCGGTCCGCTAAACTCATAGAGGTGTTGAAAGCCGGCGGCAAAGAGCATCTTTGTAAGGCTGCTTGCGCTCGGGATGACGGCGTGATGGGTGAGACCTTGTGTGACGTTGCGGCCCTCTTCCACAAGCCGGAATATCGGCTCGGCCGATGGCGTCACCTGCGTTTCCAGCACAAGCAGCTTCCCTGTGATCGCCTCGAGAAACCGCACGATCCGAAATGGATTTTCAATGTGATAGAGAAGGCCGACGCACAGCACCAAATCGCGCGGCGCCAAATCGAAAATGCTCGAATCGCGATCGAGATCAACCACGTCGAAGCGGGCACCCTGAACACGGGCGCGAGCGATGCTGACCAGTTCCTCACGGCCCTCAAGACCCAGGACGTCCAAATTCCGCTGCGTTAATTTCTCAGCGAACCAACCCGGCCCCGCACCCACATCATAGGCGTCCTTCAGCTGGAGATCCTCGACGGCGATCAACACGCGCGCGATCGCCGCCCACCGCGCGACATTGATCGCGATGTAATAGGGCTCGTCAAAGAGATGGGAGGTCACGGGGCTTCGCGCTCCATCGGGGATATGTCGGACGATCGCGGGCACGCTCACACGCGCGTAAGCCCTATGGCGCCGCCTGTTCCAAGGGAATAAAGAATTGACAGGAGTTGCAGGGTGAATTCGCGCTCGGCCGCTCCAAACCTCGCACGATGCGCATATAGTCCTGGTAAGATTCCGAACGGCACAGCGTCATCAGGTCCGTCTCGAAGATGTTGCCCAACACGATGCTGCGCAAGCCATCCTCGCAGCACAAACCAACCTCGCCATTGGGTCCAACCAGGACGCGGTTATCGACCCAACCCGTGCTGCACCAGCGCGGAGCTCGATTCGCCAAGGGACGCTCCATTCGCGCAAAGCTCGTGTAGCCACTGTTCAGCAGCACTTTGACGCAACGCTCGATAAAGCCCTTCGACAGGTGCGCTTTCCTGAACTGCTCCGTCCAGAATTGGCTGAGGTCGTCCTGGGAAAACAAATTGCCGTAGGCCTTAATCCGAAAGATGGTTTTTTCCCAGGGAACGCGATCCTGAAGAAGGCGGAGCACCTCCAACACATTCCCGACGGCTTTTGCGAAGTCCAATTTCCGATACGGATTGGTCGTGTTCGTCAGGTTCGCGCCGGCTTGCAGAACATCGTAACTTTCTTCGTCGATCCCCGATAAAGTCGCGTTCAGCGTTACGTAGTTGATCGTCGGCACAAGGGCGCATTCCCGCGCCGCCTGCGCGAAGGATTCGAGCTTTGCGCGATCTGGAATGAGCCAATTGCTGCTGAAGAAAACCACATGCGCCGTGACAGAGCGCTCCGCCAGCAGACGAAGCTTTTCCACGACGGTCCTGTCCGTGAAGGGCTCGTTTATGATGTTGAAGGCAATCTCGCCAAACCTGAACCCCGCGAACGTGTCCAACAGGCGGCCAAATTGCTCGACGTTCATGACCGACCGCGACGGCGTCATGTAGGGCCACACGCAGGATTCACACAGCGCCTGGCAGTAACCGCTCGTGGCGACGATGAGATCGACCTCTTTCGTCTTAAAGAAATTTGGAAGAAGTTCCACGGTCTCTTTTATCAACGATTGATCCGTTATGAGCGACGGGACGAAACGGCTTGCGCAGGCGCGCCAATCTGGGACCCTATCGTCTCCGCTGCGACTTCAAACACAACCGGCACGTCGCCGTCGGTCCCCACTCGGGAAGATGGAGACGCGCCGAGATTGACGGTAACGGCTCCTTCTATCAAGAAATGCCTGAACATTGGGGAAAATTGCGGCTCAACCGCAGATATGGTCACGACCGCACTTTGTTGCGTCCAACGCCATTCCGGCAATTTGCACTGGACACGATAACGTCCGGGGCGAAATCTGAACTTTTCCAGCGAAGCTCCAGGCGGAACACTCCAAAAAAGGACCGGGCAGCCCGAGAATGCAACAGCCAGAGAGGGCACGGAGACGCTTTCTTCCAAGACATCAAAATCAAACTGAACGATCGGCCGATTATCCCGATCGGCACCGTCTCGGACATAGACCACTCTGGCCCCACCGAATTTGACCTGCTCTCCCGGCCCGACACTATCCGGTGCGTCGACTTGACCAATCCGTTCGATCTGCCACTCCAGCCGCGGGCGAAGGACACCGGGAAAATCCCGCGGGAGTGGGCCTCGCGCCGACCCTTCAAGCTCCCGCGCCTCGACCGACTGAAAGGCAATGGCGTGGTCCTGTTGGGCAATGATCTGTTCGGCGGTGGCCAGGCAGATTTGCACATCATAGTGCCCGGTATTGAGGATATGCGGCGGAAGCACGAGGCGGAGGGCGTGCGGACCTCGCCCAATCACCGATTTGAGGCTTTCATCATCCGGGATCGCGACAAGTGCGGGGACATCCTGGCGGCTCAACTGCAAGACGGGAAAAACGGCCCGGTCCGCCGCGCCCTCGAATTCGACCTCCACGGCAACGGCTTCGTCGACGGGAGTCATGACACATTCCACACCGGACGCGTCGACGATCGAGGCTCTGAAAAGACGCGGGGCTTCCACCAGGTTGTCCTGAGGCGCGGAAAAGGCGGAGCGCAAACCCAGCGAGCGCTTGACATACTCTTCCGTTACGTCCCGCGCGAGACCGTCCATGACAAGCTCGCCCTTTTCGAGCCAGAGGCATCTGTCGCAGTAGCGGATGATGCTGTCCATGCTGTGAGAGACGAAGAGAAGCGTGCGGCCCTCGCCTGTCAGGTGCTCCATGCGCTCGAGGCATTTGCGCTGAAAACCGAGATCTCCGACGGCCAGCACTTCGTCCAGAAGCAGGGCATCCGGATCCAGATGCGCCGCGACCGCGAACGCAAGACGCGAACGCATGCCGGTCGAATAGAAGCGGATAGGCGTGTCGATGAAGCGCTCAAGCTCCGCAAAGGCCACGATGTCCTCAAACCGCCCATTGATCTCGTCGCGGCTCAGACCATGGAATGAGGCATTGAGATAGACGTTCTCGCGGCCCGTCAGCGCATCGCTGAACCCGGTGCCGACTTCGAGCAGCGAGGTCAGACGTCCCCGAATACGCGCCTCCCCTTCGGTCGGGTAGGTCACGCGCGACAGAATCTTGAGCAGCGTCGATTTCCCGGCGCCATTGTTCCCGATGATGCCGACGCGTTCTCCCTGACGGATATCGAACGAGACACCCTTGAGCGCCCAGAGCGTGCGCTTTGCGTCGACAGCCAGTTGCTCCGCCCGTCCCTTGGCGGAGAAAAGTCGCGCGATGTGCTGCAGACCGGCGCCGAAGCCTGCGGCCCCGATGGGACTTTGGCCAATCTGGTAACGCTTCCCGAGGCCGCACGCCGAGATCAGCACCATCTTTTCAGGGTGCACGCTCATAAGCGATCCATAAGGGCGCGCTGAGTGCGATTGAACACGATGATGCCGGCGAGACAGATGACGGCCGACGCGCCGAAGGAATAGAGCCAGGCGCCCTGCGCGAACGGGAAGTCCGCAAAGAGCACCGACCTCATCGCGACCAGGATTCCGGACATGGGATTGAGGTGATAAAAGAGCCGCCCTCCAGACGGGATCATTTCCGGAGCGTAAATCACCGGCGATACAAAAAGACCGAGATAGAGCGCCAGCAGAAGGAAACGCTGCCAATCCTCGCTGGCCAGATTCAGCGCGGCGAAGATGCAACCAACGCCCAGGCAGAGCATGCAGAGCTGAAGAACGATGACCGGGAGCAAAAGGAGGCGCCAGCCCGGATAAGCGTCGACCGAAACCATGAGAATCGCGAGGGGGATCGCCGCGAGCACAAGGCCGGCGAGATCCACCCCGATCGAGGACAGAGGGCTGATGAGCCGCGGGAAATAGACCTTTCGTACGAGGCTCGCATCTCTCTGCAGCGCGGACGCCGCGCCCTGCACCGCCTCGACAAAGAAGAACCAAGTGATCAGGCCGGAATAGAGATAGACGGTGTAGGGGATGCTTACGCCCATCCTGGCGCTGGACAGGTGCCGGAACAGGACGAACATTCCCGTCATGGCCAATGGGCGCGCCAGCACCCAAAAAATTCCGAGATGGAGCGAACCGTAATCGATCTTGAGCTGGCGCTGGATCATGCTGCCGAGCAGCCCGCGGTAGCGCCAGACCTCGCTCAGATCCTTCCACAGATTCTGCTGGTACGGCTTGATGACATACTCTGGAAGGGATTGCTGCGCTGCCAGGGGCATCGTGCCTGTCGAACCTGCCTTTAAGGCTCCCAAAGAAGCCTGCTCCCTCGAAATGGCCGCAAAAGCCAATCAGGCGGTGCCTTGGGGACCGCACCCCTTTTAGTGAGGGATCCGGGTTGGATCAAGCCGACGACCTGATGTCGTCCAGGCCGCGCCCCGAACCGGCTGTCCTGAGGCGCTCTGCCACTTGCCTCGGGCGGGTTGGCCATGTTACTCGCACAAGGACAAATTTGAAGGATCCGCATCTCCGAATGGCTTCCCCGACATCGAGCTTAGCCACTCTCGTTGCCAGGGACCCCGGAAGGTGGCATTCCGCGAAATTGGCTGCGGCAAATGGTCCGCGCATTCTCATCGCCACAACGGTCACCGGCTTCAATCACGCCACCTTGCTCGAGGCGACGCTTGCGCTTGCGCTCACCCTGCGCGGCGCGTCGGTGGAATTCCTGGCGTGTGACGCTGCTCTGCCCGCCTGCCTGAAAGTCGAGCCCCATTCCGTTCCAGACCCGGCGACAATTGTCAGCTATCAGATTGACACGACGTTGTGCGAACCCTGCATGGCGATCGGGCGCGAAGCCTTCGAGCCGCTTGATCTTCCGATCACGACGCTGTCCACCCTTCTTGCCCCCTCGGATCTCAATCGAGCGAGGACAGTTGCCGCCGAGGTCGACATCGAACGCCTGACGGAATTCGAACTCAACGGGCTCGCAGTCGGTGAACATGCGCTCGCCGGTGCGTTGCGCTACTTCGCTCGCGGCGACCTGCCCTCCAATGCCATCGGCGAGATGGTCGCTCGGCGTTATCTCGAGGCCTCCATCCGCATGGCGTTCGCGATGAAAGCACTCCTCGCGCGGCAGCGTTATCACGCCGCGTGTTTTCATCACGGCATTTATGTTCCGCAAGGCGTGATCGGCGAAGCCTGCCGTGCGGCCGGGATTCCCCTGACCAATTGGAACCCCAGCTATCGACGCAATACATTTATTTTCAGCCATGGCGACACCTATCACCACACGCTGTTGGATGAGCCCGTGTCGGCATGGAAGGGATTGGAGCTCAGTCCCGATCAGGAAACCGAGATCGTCGAGTATCTCAACAGCCGACGCGTGGGCACGCGAGACTGGATCTGGTTTCATGAAAAGCCGGACGAGGCTTTTGCCGACTACGCGCAGACCAAGGGAATCGATCTTTCCAAGCCGATCATCGGCCTTCTGACCAATGTCATCTGGGATGCCCAGCTTCACTATCGGGCCAACGCCTTTCCCAACATGATCGATTGGGTGCTGCGCACGATCCGCTATTTCAAGGAACACCCCGATCTCCAGCTCTTGATCCGCATTCACCCCGCGGAAATCCGTGGCACGGTTCCATCGCGCCAAACGATGATGGAGGAGATCTCCAGCGTCTTTCCGGAATTGCCCGGAAATGTCTTCATCATCGCGCCCGAGGACAACATCAGCACCTATGCCGCGATGGACCACTGCGACAGCGTGCTGATCTACGGCACCAAAACCGGCGTCGAGCTCGTGAGCTTCGGCATACCCGTTATCGTGGGAGGCGAAGCCTGGATCCGCAACAAAGGTCTGACGTCCGATGCGACCTGTCCCGACACCTACTTCGCGCTGCTCGACCAGTTGCCGCTCGGAAAGCGCCTGAGTCCCGAGCTTGTGCGCGAAGCGCGCAAATATGCCTATCACTTCTTTTTCCGCCGCATGATCCCCTTGCCCTTTATTGAACCGGGGAAGAAGATCTACGAGCTGAAGTTGGACTCTCTCGAAGAGCTCGCACCGGGAAATTCGCCGGGACTCGACATCATTTGCGACGGTATATTGAACGGCACGCCCTATACCTATCCCGCCGAGCGCCTCGGACTCCATGACCTCTGAAATGACGATACTCGTTTGATGCAGACCATGTTCGGATCCACGCCACAGTCCAAAAAAGACAAGGCCGCGCGTCACTTCGTCGACGAGGGTCGAATCCCCTGGAGCTCGGGCTATTCGGAGTACAAGGAGCAGGCGCTTCTGGCGACGTTCGGCGACGCCCGGCTCATGGAGCGCTTTCGGACCGGAACGGCTTTGCCGGCGCAGTTCGGTGAGCGCCTCGACGAGCGGATCGTCGAATACCCCTGGGTCTTTTCACATCTGGACACGGGTGACGGTCTCATCTTCGACGCCGGCTCGACCTTCAATAAGGACTTTCTTCTCGCAACGCCGACACTCGAGAAGCGCAAGATCATCGTTTACACGCTCGAGACCGACTGGATCGTGCTCAATTCGCGTGTGTCCTATTTATTCGGTGACCTGCGCGACATTCTGCTTCGTGACGAAACGGTTTCCAGCATCGTTTGCATCAGCACGCTCGAACATGTCGGCTTTACCTACGAATATGGAACCTATTCAAAAAGAAATCCGTGGCCGCATTCGCAGCCCGAGAGCTTTGTCGGCGCCATCCGCGAGTTCGCGCGCATCCTGAAGCCGGGGGGACAACTCCTGCTGACCGTGCCTTTCGGCCGCTACGAAGATCACGGCTGGCTCCAGCAATTCGATCGCCGGCGCATCGATCAGGTCATCGAAGCTTTCGGAGGAACCGTCGCCGATCAGACCTTCTACGCCTACCATCCCGATGGCTGGCAGATGGCTTCGCCCGAAAGTTGCGACACGGTTGCCTATTTCAATATCCACGAGACGGGCGGCCGGTTCGATGCCGATTATGCGGCGGCCGCGCGCGCCGTCGCGTGCCTGCATCTGCGGAAATGAAGGCGCTGCTTCGCCGGCTCGCGCGACCGCGCGCGTCGCACCAAGAGCGAGAATCGGGCACCGAGCCCCGCATCGCGGTGAATGCCAATCTCGATCCCAACGCGGCCGGCGGTGTGCAGACAAATCTGCTCGCTCATGTCAGGGGCCTTCTTGCCCATCCCACGGGGTGCCGCATCCACCTGATCGGGACGAGCGCTCCCTTGAAGGCTTGGCGGCAGATCACAAGCGACCGAATGGACCAATCCATCTGGCCGTTTCCTCTTAATTGGTACATTCCCGAAGCGGAAAAGACCAAGCGGCTGTCGACCTCCGCCTTGGACTGGTATGCGCGTCCGGCCGATGACCGGCGCCAGAAAATCGATCGCGAGCTCGATGCCTTGAACATCGATGTCGTTCATTTCGCACATCAGGTTTATTTCGAAACCTCGCGCCCCTGCATCTACGAGCCGTGGGATCTGCAACACGAGCATTTTCCCGATTTTTTCAGCCCCGAGGAGCTCGCCTGGCGTCGCGACTATTATCGAAACGGCTGCGCCCAAGCGCATCTCATCGTCACTGCGACAGCCTGGACAAAATCCGATCTGGTCGCGCGCTACGGTCTCGACCCCAATAAGATCGCCGTCATCTATCGGGACTCCCACAATGTGCGCGCGGCGCCGGGCGAAACGGACCGCCGGCGTCTACTGGGGCAGCTCGGCGTTAGCGAAGGGTATGCGCTTTATCCGGCGGCCACTTACGTTCACAAAAATCACATCGGCGCGTTGCGGGCGCTCGCCCATCTGCGCGATGTTCACGGTCTCACCGTGCCGCTCGTTTGCAGCGGCAAGCTGATCGAACCACAGAAAAGCGCGCTGGAACGCGCCATTGCCGAGCTCGGTCTCGGCGCTCAGATTCGCCTCCTCGGAGCCGTCTCCGACGAGCAGCTCGCCGCGCTGTATTCGGGCGCACGTTTCCTTTTCTTTCCGTCCCTGTTCGAGGGGCTGGGCTTGCCCGTCCTTGAAGCATTCCATCATCGGCTGCCCGTCATTGCCGCAGCTTCGGCCTGCCTCCCGGAAGTCATCGGGGATGCCGGCCTCCTGTTCGACGGCCACGCTCCGGACTCCGCATCAGACGCGTTGCGCACCTTCTTGACGACCCCCGACCTTGCCCCGCGCCTTGCCGCCGCCGGAACCAAGCGACTGGCGCTGTTCGATTGGGGGATCGCGGCTCCGACCTATCAGGCCGCCTACAAGAAGCTTGCCGGGCGTACACTGACGATCGACGAGGCCGAGCTCTTGGACAAGGCTTTGGCCGCGGCCTAGGGGCTGTCTGGAAGTGTAGTTGGGATTTTTCTATAGTTTGCTCAATTCAAGGTGTTGCGAGGCTCTGCGTGCTCTCCATCGTCGTCGGGACATATAACAGGCTCGATCAGATCAAAGCCTGCATCGACAGCATCCGCGCGGAAACGCGAACGCCGTTTCGCATTTACGTCACCGACGCCGGTTCCACGGACGGCACGATCGAATATCTGACGTCGCAAGCCGATTCCACGCTCGAGCCTGTCTTCGTGGGGCAGAAGCTGGGCCAGGCCCGCGCCTATAACGATGTCTTCAAGCGTGTGACGACGCCCTATGTCTGCTGGCTTTCCGATGACAACGTGGTTGTGGATCGTGGACTCGATCGAGCCGTCGAGATTCTCGAGGCGGATCGTCGGATCGGCCTTGTCGGCTTGAAGACGCAGGACCAGCGCGGACCGTTCAAGAAATCTCCCTATATCGGCGGCCTCTCCACCATCGGTATCCTGAACGTTAATCAGGGACTTCTCCCTACCCCGGTCATGAACAAGATTGGTGGGTTCAGCGAGGCGTTCCGAGACTATGGCATCGACCCTGATCTGACGGCCAAAGTCCTTTTCTCCGGCTACGACATCGTCTACACCCGAAATGTTGCGCTTCACCACTACCGAAACTGGAGCGAAGATCCGCAAAGCGCAGAGTTCGCGTGGATCACCAAGCGGAATGAAGCCGCGAAAGCTCTTTACACGGAAAAATACGGCGCGCTGGCGCGCAACGCCTGGATCTGGAAGGGTCGTCGTGCCGCCTGGTGGGCGTTTCGCAAAGCCATGGGAAAGCGCTTTTCGCTCAACGGCCGTTCCGCGTTTATGGGCCAGTTGCCACGTGACTGGCACAACCTCATTGCCGGTCGATATATCAGTCCCTTCGAAGCGATGGGGGCGCAGACAGGGCTGTACCACCTGCGCCAGCATTGTCCTCGCTATGCCGTGCCGAAGACCTTGCCCGAAGACCCTTCGCCGCAGATGGCGGTGTCCTCGACCACAAGCTAACTGAGCGGCTTGCCGCCGGAGTAGCTGTTGCTCGCGAAGAACGGATGATCGGCGCGCACGAAAAACGCGTGGAACTGCCAGAGCACGTTGTCGCCCGGACGAAACAGAGGATGACACAGATCGACAAAGCGAAATCCGTGCGCGCCGAGATATGCGCACATCTCGTGAAAGACGAGATTCTTCTGCTGAACATAGTCGAACTTGAAATTATAGACTTCCATCATGATGAGCGCCGTTGATTTCAGCGTCTCGGTTGCTCCGTCGAGAATCGGCAGCTCGTAGCCATGCGTGTCAAACTTGAGCGCGAATGGCGCGGCCAGGCCGTACTCCTTGACGAGCGTGTCAACCCGCCGCGCCGGAACGCTTTCACCTTCGGTCTCTGACACCACACCGCCCGTTTTTGTCGTCGCACCGAAGCGGACCGACCCATCGGTCTCGGCGGCGGCGCAGAGCGCAAAGTCCACAGTTTTATGGCTTGCCTTGAGCCGTTCCAGATCCGGACGATGGGCCTCTTGTGCCTCGACGAGAAGGCTGCGCGCTCCGGGCCACACCTTTGCGAGCTCCAGAGTGTCGCCACCGGAGCCGGCGCCGATGCTGATGAGGGAGTTGATGCCCAGACCGTAAGACTCCAGGCGCGTCAAAACACTTTGATAGCTTGCAACGTCGGGGCCTCTAAAGGCGGCTGCGACTAACCGGCGGGGAAGATTCACAAACAAGGCAAGCATCTTGCCTCCCACCCAGCCCAAAGCGCTTTGCATAGTCCACCACGCTCACATCAACTGGGGTCGCCAAGATCACGGGACCGCCGATGCGGAAGCATCCCTCATATCGGCCGGCGACCAGATTTCCAATCTCGCCGCACTTAAGCTCATCTTTTGCAGTCCCGCGACTATTTTTCCGCAGATTGGAGTCTCAATTCCGCTTGGATCAGCTCATGAACAAGCTCCCGGAAGCGCGTCTTGGCCTCCCACCTCAGGACTTCTTTCGCCCGGCGCGGATTGCCCACGCTCATTTCGAGATCGGTTGGCCGGAACAGAGACGGATCGATGTCGACCCAGTCGCGCCAATTCAACCCGACGCTTTCAAAAGCCAGAGCGACGAAATCTTCAAGGCTGTGCACCTCTCCGGTCGCAACCACATAATCGCGTGCCTCATTGCCTTGAAGCATACGCCACATGGCCTCGACGAATTCCGGCGCAAAGCCCCAATCGCGCTTGATCGAGAGATTGCCCAGCGTCAGCCGCGTCTTGTGTCCTTTTGCAATTCGAACCGCCGTCGAAACCACTTTCCTGGTGACGAAGCGGTGCGGACGCAGAGGCGACTCGTGATTGAAGAGGATGCCCGAGACCGCCCACATGCCATAGGCCTCGCGGTAATTCGCCACCGTCCAGAAGCTCGCGGCTTTGGCCATGGCATAGGGACTGCGCGGACGAAACGGGGTGTCCTCATCGGCCGGCTCCGTCATGTTGCCGAAGCACTCGCTGGAACAAGCACTGAAGAAACGCACGGGCCGGTCGAGCAGGCGTATCGCCTCGACAATGTTCACCGTCGCGACCGCGATGCTCTCGAAAGCCTCGACCGGCTGCTGAAAGGAAAGACCAACCGAGGTCTGTCCCGCAAGGTTGTAGACCTCATCCGGTTGGACCGTGGTCAATGCCTTGAAAACGCTTCTGAAATCCCGTACATCCACCGAATGGAGCGTGACATTCGGACGTACGCCCAGAACTTCAAGATTTCCGAAGCTTTCCGTCTCGTGATCTCGTGACGCGCCGTGTATTTCATAGCCCTTCTCAAGGAGAAGACGCGACAAATAGCCGCCGTCCTGCCCTCCAACACCAAGAATGATGGCCTTAGGCATGAAGTGCCCCGAGATAAACGATCACCGACGGAGTCTGGTCTTTACCTCTCCGATTCCTGACAGTACGGTGATCCCGCTCCTTTTGCATGTGGTTGTCTGACGGAACTATGACACAACAAGTAGCGCTTATCACAGGAATCACTGGACAAGACGGTGCTTATCTTGCCGAGCTGCTTCTTGGGAAGGGGTATGTCGTCCACGGCATCAAGCGTCGGTCTTCGAGCTTCAACACCAGCAGGATCGACCATCTCTACCAGGATCCCCATGTTGCTGGCGCGCGCCTGTTCCTCCATTACGGCGACCTGACCGACGCCACAAATCTGGTGCGCGTAATCGAGGAAGCCTCGCCGACAGAGATCTACAATCTCGCCGCTCAAAGCCACGTTCAGGTCAGCTTCGAGACCCCTGAATACACAGCAAACGCCGACGCGATCGGCACGCTGCGAATTCTCGAAGCCATGCGCATTCTGAAGCTGAAGGAGCGCACGCGCTTCTATCAGGCCTCGACCTCCGAGCTTTACGGCAAGGTGCAGGAAACGCCGCAGTCCGAAAAGACGCCGTTCTATCCGCGCAGCCCCTATGCCGCAGCCAAGCTTTACGCTTACTGGATCACCGTCAATTACCGGGAAGCCTATGGGCTTCACGCCTCGAACGGCATTCTCTTCAATCACGAAGGCCCGACGCGAGGCGAGACCTTCGTGACGCGCAAGATCACGCGCGCGGTTGCGGCCATCGAGCTGGGCCATCAGGATCGACTCTTTCTTGGCAATCTCGAAGCCCGGCGGGATTGGGGCCATGCACGCGATTATGTCGAAGGCATGTGGCGGATCGTGCAACAGCCGCAAGCGGACGATTATGTTCTGGCGACAGGTGAAACACATTCCGTCCGCGAGTTCGTGGAACGCGCCTTTGCCTGCATCAATCGCGAGATCATCTGGAAGGGCCAGGGCCCAGACGAAAAAGGCTATGATTCACGCAGCGGTGCCTTACTCGTCGAGATCGACCCACGCTACTTCCGTCCGACCGAGGTTGATCTTCTGCTCGGCAATCCGGCCAAGGCGCGCGAGCGTCTCGGCTGGAAGCACAAGACATCCTTTGCCGATATGATCAAAGAAATGGTGACATCCGACTTGAAGATCCTTCAATCCGAATCACCGCGCTACGGCCATGCAGAATGACGGCCCCAGCGGCCTCGCCGACGGCGCCACGCGCTTCGATCTGCGCGGCAAGCGAATCTGGGTCGCAGGCCACCGCGGCATGGTTGGCGGCGCCGTGGCTCGGCATCTCGAGACGGAAGACTGCGAGATCCTGACAACGACGCGGTCGGAGCTCGATCTGCGGCGCCAAGCCGACGTCGAAGCTTGGATGGCCGACCGCAAGCCCCAGGTCGTTGTCGTCGCCGCGGCCACCGTCGGCGGCATCTTGGCAAATTCCCGGCGTCCGGTCGATTTCCTCTACGACAACCTGGTGATGGAAGCGAACATCATCCACCAGGCTTACAGCACAGGTGTCGAAAAGCTGCTCTTCCTCGGTTCGTCCTGCATCTATCCAAAATTTGCGCCGCAGCCGATGACGGAAGATGCGCTCCTGACAGGAGCCCTGGAACCGACCAACGAGTGGTATGCGCTTGCGAAAATCGCCGGCATCAAGCTCTGCCAAGCCTATCGCCGTCAATATGGCTGCGATTTCATTTCAGCGATGCCGACCAATCTCTATGGCATCGGCGACAATTTCGACCTCGAGACGAGCCATGTGCTCCCTGCCCTGCTCGTCAAGCTCCATCGCGCAAAGCAAGAGGGGCTGCGCTCCGTGGAGATTTGGGGCACGGGGACCCCGCGACGGGAATTCCTCTATGTCGAAGATTTGGCGAGCGCCCTCGTCTTTCTCCTGAAACATTACTCAGGCGACAGCCACATCAATGTCGGCACAGGGACCGATGTCACGATCCGTGATCTCGCTGACTTGATCGCCCGTGTCGTGGGCTACGAGGGCACGTTCCATTACGACTCCACCAAGCCCGACGGGACGCCGCGGAAGCTTCTGGACGTCAGCAAGCTCTCACAGCTCGGTTGGACGGCACACACGAGCCTCGAGGACGGGATCGCGCAAACCTATAGATGGTTCAAAGACAACACCGCTCGAGTTCGCTAGCCCTCAATTCAGAGCGTCGTTCGTCACTGCAGAATTTCGGCCCTCAGGCGTCGATCGTAAGCATCCTTCACCTTCGTCGCCTGAATATTTCGATATGCGGCCAGTCGCCCATAGGGCGTCTTATCCAATTCGAACGCGCGTTGCCAACCAGGATCCTTCTCGACGAATCTCGCCACGTCGCGCGCGATCGCTATGGAATAGGGGCTATCGATAGCGTGCCGCGGCAATTCCGTGGCCGCGGTGTCAGGATCCTCGAGCACAACCACCAGATCGACATATTTGTTGATGCGGCCGATCACACTTTGCGCGGCTTCTTCCGGCGTTTTGCCTTCGTAGAGATGTCGCAGGGGAGCGTCCCGAGTGTGGAAATAGGGGTCCTCGCCGGCTCCCATCGATAGGATGCCGGTCTCGAAATAGGCTTCCAGGGCAGCCTGAAGAACAAAGTGATCGAAAAAGGTCGCCCAGACGATCTTGTCGCCTTCGTGCGCCACGCGATCTCCGAGATCCACAGCAAGGTTTTTATAGATCTTGAAATCATCCGGGAGCGCTTTCGCTGTCGCGATGTCCTGGTTGTACGACGAAACGCCGAGGCCCATAACTGCAAGAAGCCCTGAGCACAGGATGGGATGGGCCCATCGCAAGCGCCGGTGCCCCGCTGCCCATTGCATCGGCCCCACTGCAAAAAGAAAAACAAACGGGAAAGCATAATAGCTCGCCGTCTCGTGTCCGACGACGCGTAAGACGAAGATCATGACGACTGTGTGAGCGATTGCAGGCCATGCCGTTTCGAGAAGCATCGCCCAACCGGAGCGGCGCGCTGCAAGCAAGACATTGAGCGCAAAGATGAGAGCCAAAGCGCCAACGATCCAAAAATCGCCATAGAATTCCTTGAACTTCTTCCAATACCAGTCTGCGGACTGATCGATTGGGAAAGCGACGGCACCCTCAGACGCATACATGCCGATGACCGGGATAAAGCGGAGAGCCAATCCGATGCCCGAGACAAAGATGATGATCCCACCGACCAGCGCGAGCAGTTCGGCCGCCGGCTTCCAGCTTCGCGCCTCGATAGCGCGCAAAAGCGCATACGCAAAAACGAGTGGACCGAACATTGCGGCCGTGTAGAGGGCCGACACATAGCGAATATTGATTGCCACCGCTGCACAGATGGCAAAGCCAGCGATCATCTCCAATTTGCGTCCACGCTCTGACAGCAGCAGAAGGCATCCCGCTGTCAGGACCATCATGGCCGCCGGAATATCCGGAAGGAAAACGCCCAGCCCCGTGTGCCACACGAATATGAAAGGCAGGAAACAGAACGCAGCCATCGCGAGCCAGGCATACACGATGCTTCGCGACCGCCCGTAGGCAAACCACCCAAGGGCGGCGACGCCGACCGCAAAAACGGGAATCGTCACGATCTGATAGCCGAACGGGATAGAAAACGCGGCCGGAAAAAGAAAAAGCATCAACATCTGGAGCAAAACGCCCCGGATATCGGTGTGAAACCATCCGAGCGCGATCGAGGTCGCCGACAAATCGCCTAGCCGCTTGTAGGCGACGGCACCTTCATAGACATACGCAATATGATCGAATGGAAACTGAATGCTCCGAAACACAATAGATTCGTGGAACTGCGCAAGCGCACCGGCCAGCATGGCACTCGGCATCGCGAGAAGTACGATGAGAAGCCAAACCGGCACGAGGCGCCTCGACCGCGAGGCTGCACGGAGAGCCCATACAGTGCGTCTAAGTATCTGCATTGTGCGATCGAGCCGGGGAGATCGGGGGAGACACTACTCATCTCCCCACCTTGCTGCGGTCAGATCAGCCTGAAGTTGGAGGCCTGCGCATCGTTGTAGAACATTTTCACCGTCTCCAACGAATAAGCGGAGAGATCTTTTCCAACCAGTTTCAACTTCGCCAGAACATCCGGCGTTGCCGTGATGATGTGGCAGCCGCATTGGTCGGCATGAAAGACGTTCAACAATTCTCGCGGGCTCGCCCATAAAAGCTCCGCCTGCGGTCTTTCCTTAAGGATCCGACACGCTTCAGACATCATCGGCACAGGGTCTACACCGGTATCGGCGATTCGACCTGCAAACACCGAGACGATGCTGGGGGTCTTGGGATCAAGAGCCGCACACACGGACCGCACCTGAGAAAGCGTCAGAATGGCTGTGACATTCAGCGGAATGCCTTCCGCCGAAAGCTTCTCGATCAACGGCGCCGTCGAAACGCCCTTCGTATTCGTGACGGGAATTTTCACGGACGTGTTGCCGCCCCAGCTTCGAATAACGCGGGCCTCGCGCTCCATTTCATCGAGATCGTCGGAAAAGACCTCGAACGAAATGGGAAAGCCATTTACGGCGGCAATAGCTTGCTTGGCGAAGCTCGCGTAATCCGTCACACCTGCTTTTCGCATGAGGGTCGGGTTGGTGGTGAACCCTTTTATGTACGGCATGTCGGCAATCGCAGCCTTCATGCTCGTCACCTCGGCACCATCCATAAATATCTTGATCCTAAGATCGCTTAGGTTTTGCATGGTGCCCCCTATTGCTTTTGCTATCGATGACTGTAATCGAACTTGTTGTTCCCAGTCAAAAGCCCGTCTTCATTTCGATGGAAGAATGAACGCTACCGCTTCAGGTAGACCTACAACGCTGTGGTCTGGACGGGGCCCCGGCTTGCGGTCCGCGTTGTTGGGATTGAAAACACGGATTGTTCGGGTCCCCGCTCTCTGACCGCACTCGATGTCTGTCTCGCGATCGCCGATCATCCATGACGCGCGCAGATCGATCCCGTGATCTGTCGCGGCCTGGTGGAGGAAATAGGGATTCGGCTTTCTATCCGGGCATTCTCCGGCGTAGCCGGGGACGACGCCTTGCGGATGACAATAGCTGTAATAGAAGGCCGTGAACCGGATGCCCGCTTCGGCAAGCAACTCTTCGAAGCGTGCATGAACCGCCTTCAACGCGTCCAGTGTACATTTTCCTTTGGCGAAGCTCGGTTGGTTCGACACAAGGAATAGCTTGAACTTAGCCT
>Ga0081455_10000449_pt1 | contig 54227 bp, 44 predicted proteins | sample TabmetS3T2R1_FD_70207 | JGI IMG/M metagenome (GOLD analysis project Ga0081455, IMG submission 70207) | Tabebuia heterophylla rhizosphere microbial communities from the University of Puerto Rico - S3T2R1 | ecosystem: Host-associated > Plants > Roots > Rhizosphere ...
TACAGCTGAAGGCCAGCAGCAGCTCTTTGTGACAGGTATCACAGCCCAGCCGGAGGAAACCATGAGCGAGGACGCCACACTGCAAGTAGTCGTACAATTCGCGCTGCACATAGGCGGGCAGACCTCTGGTAGCGGGATCAGCATCGAGCAAGGCGAGAAAAGTCTCCAGATGATCGGCAACCACTTGGTAGAGCAGCGTCTGGCTCGGATCGCGTGGCACAGAGGCGGGTGGCGAAGCCTCCAGAGATGGTGTCATGGTGGTCTCTACGTATGCTCAAGGTGATCTATCGCTCTAGGCTATAGCAGCACCATTATACTGCTCATATGTGCACTATAGAAAACTCCGAAGATCTTTGCAAGGGCCTGCTGGAAGCTTCATCAATCGCGATGGTCCCTATGGAGCAGTCGCGTGGACGGGGAGCGTGGGTATCCACGCGTGTGGGGGCACACAAAAAAATATGACTGCCGCCCGCGTCATGGCGCTGGAGTCGGAGACAGCGCCCAGCGCAGGAGGCCTAGGCAGAGCCTAAAGGCGCTGGCACCTGCTGTCCAACCGCCGTCCCCCGTATGCACGTGGTGTAGCAGATTGTGGCAGGAGGGCTCGATCTCACTGCCCCGGACGTTAGGCTGGTGGCATGGCGTCCAGTGACCCCGCCGACCACGTGCGATACAACGCCTGGGCAACGCAGTAGCGCAGGCTGCGCGGTCGCGAGGGGGCCGCAGCACGCCTGGGGGCGCTAGGGCAGGAGAGGTACGCCTGGCGCGACAGGGAGACGCGCTGGCTGGCCCGGCACCTGGCCGACCGTGTGCCGTGCTGGGGCGTGAGGGCCAGGTTCCAGTGGGGCCAGACGCACTGGCGCAGGCCTAGGTGCAGGCGCCATGGAAGCTACTCCCCCATGCCCCCGGCTATCTCGCTGCGCGACCGCAGCCAGCCGTCTGGTCGCGCGGCACGGGGTGGTCCGCTGCCCGCCACCAGGAACCCGTCCTGTCCGACAGACCCTGGCCGCCCGGCGGCCTACCGGCGGCCAACAGGGCTAGCCAGCGGCTCGCCTCATGCTCCGGTACGGTGGGGCTCCCGGTAGCGCGGGGAGAAAAGGGCACACCCTGGCGCGTGCACCAGCAGGAGCAGGGTGGCACGAGGTGGGCGGACATGGGCGGTGGAAAAGACCAGTTGATAATCATCTAGAAGACTCCTCAATCGAGCGCTACAGTAAGGTTGCAGGGACGATGAACCACCTTATAGGTCGAGGAGGAGCCAGCGATGCCACTATACGGCGGGATTGATCTCCATGCAAACAACCGTGTGGTCGTATTACTCAATGAGCAGGACCAAGTGATCTATCAACAACGCTTAGCCAACCATCTGCCCACGATGTTGGAGCAATGAGCTCCGTATCAGGAAGACATCACCGGTGTGGTGGTAGAGTCGACCTCTAATTGGTACGGGCTCGTCGACGGGTTGATGGAGGCCGGCTACCGGGTGCATCTGGACAACCCAGCAGGGATGCAACAATACAACGGTCTCACGTATACTGATGACCGTTCCGACGCGCGCTGGTTGGCCCAGGTGTTACGACTGGGCGTGGTGCCCGAGGGGTACATCTACCCCAAGGCCGACAGAGCGGTACGGGATGTCTTGCGCAAACGTGCGCACTTGGTGCGTCAGCACACGGCCCATGTGCTCAGTGTGCACAACATCCTGGCGCGCAATACCGGTATGCGCTTCAGTGCCAAGCGGATGCACGCGTGCACCAAGGCAGACCTCGAGAGCTTGCTTCCCGAGGTGTCCCAGGTGCTGGCGGTCACCAGCAGTCTCGCGCTCCTGCACTGTCTACGCCAACAGATCACCACGCTCGAAAAGGCCGTGACGACATCTCTCCAGCACACGCCTGCATACGAGAAGTTGCTGCGCGTCGATGGCATCGGGACGATTGTGGCCCAGACGATTGTGCTGGAAACAGGCCATATTGGTCGCTTTCCTACGGTGGGCCAGTACGCCTCGTACTGGCGCTGTGTCACGAGTACGAAAATCAGTAACGGCAAGCGGAAAGGCCAGGGCAACAGCAAAAATGGGAACCCCTATCTCGAGTGGGCCTACATGGAAGCAGCGCAATGTGCCATCCGCTTCAGTCCGACGGTGCAGCGGTTTGACCAACGGCAACAGGCGAAACGCCATCTGATGGTCGCGCGGAAGGCGGTCGCCCATAAACTATCGCGGGCTTGTTATTCCATCATGCGAGACCTCGTGCCCTTTGAGGTCCACAAAGCTTTTGGCTGAGAGGGTTTGCAACCATGCTGTTTGATTCGTCCTCACCCCCACCCATGACCGATGGCCTGCCACCGGCGTGTGGAGACTGGCGACGCCTCTGCCGTGAGCCATGGGAAAACAGGCCCCTTCAGGGAGCCAGGACATGTGTGCGCAGTCAACGATTGGACGCGGGAGGGCACTGACGGTTTTCTGGGGCACCACAGGTGCCAGGGGCAGACGTTGGGCGAGCAAGCGAGACGTCACGAGGCCTTGATCCTGATGGGTGGATGGTGCGGCGCCTATACGGCCGACACCACACGCAAGAAAACAGGGATGCGTCTGCGGCCACAAGGCGGGGGCTGTGCCAGGCGGAGCGCCACGGAAAAAAGTTGTCAAAAGTGGTGTAGGGGAAGTATTGTCTCTTGCCAGGAGCCTTCTAATGGGTGCATTTCCTATACTCCGACTGTGGACCACACAGGGGAGGAATCTCTGTCATGACCCAACTCGTGCAATCCCTCGTGGAGCGTTTGGCGCAATTACCTGAGCCGGTCCAGAATCGTCTTGCCATGCACTTCCTGAAGGAGTTAGAAGAAGCCGAGACCCAGATGGCACAACAGCCGCGTCAGCGGATAGCCGGTCTGGGCAAAGGGACGATCGTCATTGCCGATGATTTCGATGAGCCCCTCCCCGAGGCCTTTTGGCTGGGTGAAGCATGAGGTTGCTCCTCGATACCCATGTCCTGCTGTGGTGGCATGATCAGCCGGCGCGTTTGACAGAGACCGCCTATGGTGCTATCAATGATCTGGGCAATGATGTCTTTATCAGTGTTGTCAACGGCTGGGAAATCCAGATCAAGGCCCAGCTTGGCAAGTTGACGCTTCCCAAGCCACTGCGTGCTCTCCTCCAAGAGGAGGAGGCAACGAACGGTTTCAGGGTACTGCCTGTCACCCTGGAGCATGTCTATGCCCTGGACAGCTTGCCCCTGCATCACAGGGATCCCTTCGACCGCCTCCTCATCGCCCAAGCCCACCAGGAAGGTTTAATCCTGGTGACGCACGATCCGAAGTTCTCAGCGTACTCCATTCCCTTACTCTGGTAGCAGGGTTTCATACCTGCAGTGGTACCGGGCAGCCCCGTCTCTAGCGCACCCGCTCACCCGGTTGACGCCGCTGGCTAAATTCCGCCACTACGACATCAGCGCTGTCAGGCCCAGCGGCAAGTAACATGCCCTCGCTGACGCCAAAGCGCATCTTGCGGGGCTGCAGATTGGCCACCACGATCACCTGTTTGCCGATCAGGTCCTCAGGGCGATACGACTGCCGGATACCAGCAAAAATGGTGCGCTGCTCGCTGCCGATATCTACCCGCAAGCGCAGCAGCTTATCGGCACCTTCCACCGCTTCGGCCTGCAGCACAGTGGCCACCCGCAGGTCGACTTTGGCAAATTCATCGTAGGTAATCTGGGGCGCCAGTTCCTCTATCGTCACCTGGCGCGCGGCTGGTTCCTGCGCTTCGAGGCTGGCAGCACTGGCAGTCAACATGGCCTCGACTTTCTTGGGGTCCACGCGTTCGATCAGGCGCTGGAACTGACCCACCTCGTGCTCCTGCAAGTCAAAACGAGCAGCATCGTCAAAGGTCAGCGGGGGAATGCGCAGGATAGCCTCCACGTCCGCAGCATAGTGCGGCAGGACGGGCTTGATCAGGGCTGCGACTGTACGACAACAGTTCGCCGCAAAGGTACAAATCGCCTGGGCTGCCGAGCGATCCTGTCTGACCACATCCCACGGCGCGGCGTCCTGAAAATATTTATTGCCAATGTCAGCAATAGCCACGATCTCCTGCACGGCGCGGTTGAACTCCAGGCGCTCGTAATACTCCTTGATGCGCGGAATACGGGCTCGGATATCGTCAATCAGCGGTTGTACAGAAGTATCGAGCCGGCCCAGGCGACTGGCGAACTGCCGCGTCACGAATGGCACCACTCGGCTGACGAGATTGGCAATTTTGTTGATCAGTTCCGCATCAACGCGATGCACGAAGTCGTCGAGATTGAGATCAAGGTCCTCCGGCTTACCGTTGAGTTTCGCCGCATAGTAATAGCGCAAGTACTGCGGATCGAGATGATCGAGATAGGTACGCGCGTTGATAAAGGTGCCGCGCGTTTTGGACATTTTCTCGCCATTGACAGTGAGAAAGCCGTGCACGAGCACCTTACTGGGAAGCGTGTAGCCTGCCCCGTGTAGCATGGCTGGCCAGAAGAGGGTATGGAAATAGACAATGTCCTTGCCGATGATATGGTAAATCTGCGCCTGCGGGTTGTGCCAGTAGGCGTTAAAATCCCGTCCGGTGTCGCGACAAAATTTCTCGGTGGTGGCGATGTACCCCACCGGGGCATCGAGCCAGACGTAGAAATATTTATTCTCCTCACCGGGGATTTTGAAACCAAAGTACGGGCCATCACGGCTCACGTCCCAGTCACGCAACCCTTCCTGTAACCAGGTGTCGAGAAAATTCCGCACCTCTGGCTGCAAACGCCCTGGGGCATGCACCCACTCCCGGAGAAACGCCTCATAGGCACTCAGTGTGAAGAAATAGTGCACGGACTCGCGTATCACCGGCGGCGTGCCGCAGATAGCGCAGCGCGGGTCCTGGAGGTCCGTCGGATTGTACGTGGTGCCGCACACCTCACAAACGTCGCCGTACTGGTCAGTAGCCCGGCACTTGGGATTGGGGCAGGTACCACGAATGAAGCGGTCTGGCAAAAACCGCGCATCCTGCTCGCAATAATACTGTGCTACCGGGCGCGTCACGATATGACCTTGCTGGCGCAAGCGCTCGAAGATATATTCCGAGTGCTGACGATTTTCCGGACTGTTGGTCGAATAATAACAGTCAAAGGCAATGTGGAAATCGGCAAAGTCACGCTGATGCTCAATGTAATACTGGGCAATAAATTCCTCGGGTGCCATCCCCGCACGCTGGGCATTGACTTCGATGGGCGTGCCATGCGTATCATCAGCGCACATATACACCGCGTCCTGTCCCGTCATTTTGAGAAAGCGCACGAAAATATCGGTCTGGATATATTCGACGAGATGGCCCAGGTGAATACTGCCGTTGGCGTAGGGCAGAGCGCTGGTGATGAGAATTGGGTCAGTCATGGCCTTCCTTACATATGCCTCTCCCTGTCTCGGAGAGGGTTGAGGTATGATCGTACGCTACTCAGGGCTGTAACTATAGCCCATTTTACTCCCAGCCGCATGTGACCGGCGTGGTCCACGGCAGGGGAAAGGAGCACCGGGGTGCCACTGTTCACGACGCCCGAACCCCTGGCGGCACGTATGCGACCGCGCACGTTGCGGGAGTTTATTGGTCAGGAACACATCCTCGGGCCGGGTCGACTCCTGCGTCGGGCGATTGAAGCCGACCAGCTCTCGTCGCTCATTTTCTATGGGCCACCGGGAACGGGGAAAACGACTCTGGCGATGGTCATTGCCAATACCACGCGCAGCCATTTTATCACGATCAATGCCGTCCTCGCTGGCGTTGCAGATATCCGCCAGGCCATCGCCGATGCCCGCAAGCGCCAGGAGGTTATGCAACAGCGGACTATTCTCTTTGTCGATGAAGTACATCGTTTTAATAAAGCCCAGCAGGATGCCCTCCTGCCGCATGTAGAGAATGGCACGATTATTTTGATCGGGGCCACCACGGAGAATCCCTACTTTGCGGTGAACCGCGCACTGGTCAGTCGGAGTCGTATTTTTCAATTAAAGCCATTGACTGATGCGGACCTCACGGCCATCGCGCAGCAAGCGCTCCACGATCCCGAGCGCGGCTACGGGCAGCGCCACGTCGAGATCGAGCCCGAGGCGCTGGCGCACCTCGTACACGTCGCCAATGGCGATGCCCGTGGGGTGCTCAACGCTCTGGAGCTGGCGGTGGAGACGACGCCCCCCAATGCTGACGGTGCGATCGTGGTCAATATGCAGGTGGCAGAGGAGAGCATCCAGCAGCGCGCTGTCCTGTACGACAAGGAGGGCGATTATCACTACGACACCATCTCCGCCTTCATTAAATCCCTACGCGGCTCTGATCCGGATGCCGCTATGTACTGGCTTGCCAAAATGGTCTACGCTGGCGAAGACCCGCGCTTTCTCTTCCGTCGCATGCTCATCTTCGCCAGTGAGGACGTAGGGCTCGCCGACCCGCAGGCCGTGCCAGTGACCATGGCGTGTGCTGAAGCGTTTGATCGCGTTGGCCTCCCAGAAGGACGTTTCCCACTGGCGCAGGCGGCGCTGTATCTGGCCACAGCGCCAAAGTCCAATTCCGTCTTTGCCTTCTTTGATGCGTTACGTATGGTGGAGCAGGAGCGCGAGGGCGAGGTGCCGACGCACCTCAAGGATGCGAGTCGCGATGCCGAGGGGTTTGGGCACGGTGCCGGGTATCTCTATCCTCATGCCTACCGTGACCACTGGGTGGCACAGCAGTACTTACCGACGCACTTGCAAGGGAAAATCTTTTACGAGCCAGGCGGGCTCGGCTACGAGCAGAGCATTCGTCAGCAGGTAGTGCGTCGGCGTGAGGCACAACTGGCAGCTATGCTTGATGTGGACCACGCCCCTGCCGGGGAGGTGCTCACGTTCAGCCCTGCCAGCCGCGCGCACGACCGCTGGCTGCAGCGCACCATCAGCCGTGTCGGGGAGCATCTGGGAGTGCTACGCGACCGCGTCCTCGACGCGGCGGCCTTGCAGCGTCACAGCCTCGTACTCGATGTTAATGCGGCGACAGGACTCCTTACCTGGGAGGCGCTGCGGCGTACCCCGGAAGGCGGAGTGTGGGCGCGCACGCCTGATCCTGCCGCTGGCGAGGCCCTACGCCAGCAGGCTGAACGCCTACCGGAAGTGGAGCGCCCCGCGGTCCTCGTGGGCGCGCTCACCGACCTCCCCGCGCTGCTTGCCACACGTGGCGATCAGGAGGTACGCTTTGACGCTGTGGTCGGGCGTAATGCTTTAACGAAGTGCGTCGACAAAACACGAGCATTAGCCCAGATGCACGCCTGTTTGCGCCCTGGGGGGCGGCTGTCGTTGGCGGAAGTAATCCCTCGTCACGCCCAACGACTCTCGATGCTGGTCGATCTGACAGGGTTGGATAGTGCTCTTGTCGCACGCCTGCGGGCTGCCGAGGAGACGATGTATCAGACGCCCACTGATCCGCTCGTTAACTGGGACGTACCAGATCTGGAGGCGGCGCTAGTGGCTGTCGGATTTACGCTCGTCTCAGCGTTGCAGTGCGACACGCAGGTGGAAGAGCGTTGTATCACGGCGGCCCATCTGGAGCGTTGGCTCACCGAGTCTATGGATCGCCAGCGCCCCTCGTACGCGAGTCGCTTGCTGACCCAACTCACGGCGGCAGAGCTGCAGCAGGTTGCGGGATGTATGCGCCGCCAACTGCTCGATCACATTGTTCCCTGGCAGACGCGGCTCGTGTACATCACCGCCGCATCATTGCCGCCCCCTCTAGCAACACGCAGTATGGTCAAAGAGGTTGACTCTCTCGGACCGCTGGTATTAAATCGCCCCGAGTCAGAAGGTAGGTAGCTACCCTCATAACCGGCATAGTGCACTAACGGCCTTCTCATAATAAAGCGAATAACTGCTTATGCTCCTGCGTGTGTGGATCATTTGTCTGTGTGTATGGCTCATGAGCCATGCCTATCTCTTGTCTCTCCAGGCTCAGACCAACGCCCCCCCCGCCGCTGCCGGCCCCACCACACCCCCTGAGCCTTGCCCTTCAGCCGCGCCAGATGAGCGGAACAGAGTCATTCTCCAGGCCGAAACGCTGGAGTATATCCAGCAGACCAAGCGTATAGTAGCCACGGGGAATGTGCGGGTCATCTACGGTGACAAGCGCCTCTTCGCCGACCAGCTTGAGTTGCATACGGAGACGAACACCGGCACAGCCTGGGGACATGTCCGATTCATCACGCCGAATGACGATCTCGAAGCGAGCCGGATTGATTTTGATCTCAAAACTGAGCGCGGGGTGTTCTACGACACCGCGGGGAAAGTCGCCAAGATCTATCGCCTCTCGGGTGAACGTATTGAACGGGTGGAGGCGCGCAGCCTGGCAGTCCAGCGCGGGCGTATCACCACCTGCACGAGTGCTGTACCAGAGTGGGAATTCCGCTCTCCCGAGGCGCAGATAGACCTGGGGGACTACATCACCATGAAGCATCCGTCCTTCTGGATCAAAGGCATCCCGGTGTTTTATGTGCCGTACTTCATCTTCCCCATCAAAGACAAACGCACTACCGGGTTTCTCCCCCCCCGTTTCGGCGTCGGCGGCCAGTATGGTACGAGAGTCGGCGAAGAATTTTTTTGGGCCATAACAGACTGGCTTGATAGTACGGTTGGCGTCGAATATCTCAGCAAGAGTGGCCTGATGCCCTCAGCTGAGATACGTTATGCTATCGATCCGGCGTCAGATGGTCAACTCAAATTTGTCTTCCTCAATGACCAGGTTACTAACCAGGACCTGTATCGCCTGCTGATACAGCAACGTCAGGATTTTGGCTGGGGCATACGTGGTCTGGCCCAGCTTGATCAGCGCAGTGAGGGTGATATAGTACGGAAGTTTTCCCAAAGCATTGCTGAGGAATCGGCCATCCGCACAGCTTCCTTCGGGGTGCTGACCAAACTGTTCACCAATGCGGGAGTGACGCTCGAAGCCACGCAGTACAAGGGCATTCCGGACAGCGGCACAACCGCGCAGTTTCATTACCTGCCGCGGGCACGCTTCAGTCAGTTTCCGACGTCACTGCCAGGCGGTTTGCTCTTCGGGCTCGATACCTCCTATGCTCGTCTCAGTTCCACAGATATCGTCAACAATACGCCGGTGCAGCGTCTTGATTTTTTCCCGCGTCTCACTGTGCCCGTGGTCGTACCACCCTGGCTAGGACTGGGCGTGACCGGTGGCGTGCACGAGACGATCTACGACCATCGCAGCACTGGACCAGGGACGATCTGGCGGCAGCTCCCAGATCTGATCGTTACCCTGGATGGACCAGCCTTCCGGCGACGTTATGACGGTTTCGTGGCCGGACAGGCTCTCATCCATGTGATCCAACCGCAGATCGCCTATCGCTATGTGCCAGAGGTATTCCAGGGCGGGATACCGCCCTTCTCGGCCCTTGTTCAGGACTTTCACTTTATAGATCCGCTGAACAATTTTACGCTGATCGATCGCATTCCCGCTGCCAACTATGCCAAACTCTCGCTCAGCAATCGTTTTTATGCGCAGGGGCTAGGGAGTTCTGGGACGCGCAGCGTACGCGAAGTAGCGCATCTGATCCTCAGCCAGGGTATTGATATGCGTCAGGAGATGGGAGCGAAGGGGCAGCTAGTAGGACCACTCGACATTGATGTGGACCTGCGCCTGTGGACGCACTGGTGGATGGAATCGACCCTCCGTATCGCCCCTGATAGTGGGACCCTGCAAGAAGTGCTGTGGCGTGGGGGCCTAAATCCCTGGCCTGGTTGGGCCCTCGCTGTGACGAACTATCAGCGCCAGAGCCCAGCAACGCAGTATCTCCAGGGCTCCCTTATCGTCACACCCCTGGAAGGCCTGAGGCTCACCTACAGTGTCCGTTATGATGCCATCACTGACGAGTTTCGCGAACACTCTTTGGTGTTACACTATGAAGCAGTGTGTTACAAGATTGATGCCAGCTTGCGCATACAAAAAACTGGGGAGAACGTTTTTTACCTCCAGATCAACCTTTTAAGCCTCTAAGAAAGCCTTGCCCCTATGCGTGTGGCACTTGTACACGATTGGCTCACCGGTATGCGCGGTGGTGAGAAGTGTTTAGAAGTGTTCTGCGAGCTCTTCCCTGAGGCTGATCTTTTCACGCTGGTGCACGTGCCAGGGAGTGTCTCGCCCACCATCGAACGCCATCGTCTGTGCACCTCGCTGATCCAACGCCTGCCCGGTGGTGCGCGGCACTACCGGTGGTATCTGCCATTAATGCCAACGGCTATTGAAGCATTCGATCTCAGCGCGTATGATGTTGTGCTCAGTAGCAGTCACTGTGTAGCTAAAGGGGTCATCCCACGTCCTGATGCGCTGCACGTCGCGTATGTCCATACCCCCATGCGCTATGCCTGGGACCTGTGGCCGCAGTATTTCCCTGCGACTGGTCCCATGTCGCGGTATGTGGTACCGTTGGTGCTCAATTATCTGCGCATGTGGGACACCGCCTCAGCACAGCGGGTGGACCATTTTCTGACCAACTCGCAGTTTGTGGCCCGTCGTATTGCTAAATATTATCGACGCCGGGCGACCGTGGTGCCCCCACCTGTGGATACGGCGTTTTTTACCCCTGGCAGTGAGCGCGGCGATTACTACTTGATGGTTACGGCACTTGTACCTTATAAAGGTATCGATCTGGCGATTCAGGCGTTTAATGCCCTGCGACGACCGCTCAAGATTATTGGCAGCGGGCCACTGGCAGCCCAGCTTAAAGCGCTGGCTGGCCCCTCCGTCGAACTTCTCGGCTGGCGCTCGAATGAGGAGCTGCGCCAGTACTATGCGGCGTGTCGAGCCGTGATCTTTCCGGCGCAAGAGGATTTTGGGATTGTCCCCCTTGAGGCGAATGCGGCTGGTCGACCGGTGCTTGCGCTCGGGTTGGGAGGCGCGCTTGAAACTGTCATCCCGGCGAATGACACACGATTCCCTGGGATGCCACACTCCCGTACCGACCTGACAGAGGCGCCTACCGGGGTTGTGTTTACGGCGCGGACGCCCGCAGCGCTCCAGGAAGCCGTGCATTTTTTCGAGGCGCATGAGGCGCTCTTTTGTCCGACAGCACTGCGCCGGCATGCCCTGCAGTTCGACCGTCAACGATTTAAACAACGTATCCAGCAGCTCCTGACTGAGATGCTCGCAAGGCATACGACACGCCTGCAGCGCCACAACCGCTCCCCATTACTCAGATAAAGGGTGGCCGATGCTCAAAAAGCACAGGCAGTTTTTTGAGAGCCTCTTATTTCTCTTCGATCTCAGCATGATTGCCGCAGCCTGGCTCGGTGCGTATGGCCTGCGTTTCGGGAGCTGGCCGTTGCCCGTGTATCATGAGATTCCCCCGTTGCGAGCCTACCTCTTCCTAGGCGTGTTTATTTTGCCCATCTGGGGTGCTATCTTCAAAGGCATGCGGCTGTACCGCCCCCGCCGTATCAGCACCCATCTCCGCGAAGCGGGTGATATCCTGAAAGCCTCGACACTCGCCACCCTGGTATTGATGGTCACCGCTTATTTTCTCAAGGAACCGGAGTTCTCGCGGGTTGTGTTCGTCTATTTCTGGGGCCTCAGCAGCGTGGGCCTCATCCTCTCGCGCCTCATTTTCCGTGAACTGCTCCGCGTGGTGCGGCGGCGTGGCTACAACCTGCGCCATATTCTCATTGTGGGTACAGAGCATGTCGGGCAAGCGCTGCGCCAACAAATTGGGCAGCATCCGGAGCTGGGACTACACATCGTGGGGTTTCTCACGCGGTACCAGCATGAAATTGGTCAGCGCCTCGACGGCATAGAGATTCTGGGCCATATCGACCAGAGTCAGATGATCGTCCGTAACGCCGGGGTGGACCAGGTCTACATTGCCTTGCCCCTGGAAGCTCAGGGGACCATGGAAAAAATTTTACGCGAGTTGGGGAATGAGATGGTGGATATCAATGTCGTCCCCGATCTCTATCAATACGCCATTCTGCGTGGCAGTGTCGAGGAATTTGAGGGTCTGCCGATCATTACCCTGAGCGGCTCGCCCATGTACGGTTGGAACAGTATTATGAAGCGTGCCTTCGACCTCTGTATTGGTGTGCCGGCGCTGCTTCTCTCGTTCCCTGTGCTGGCATTGGTAGCTGGCCTTGTGAAACTCACCTCCCGTGGTCCAGTGTTCTACGTGCAGGACCGTATGGGCTTTGATGGCACGATCTTTCGCATAGTGAAATTTCGCACCATGCGCGACGATGCTGAGCGTGAGACTGGCGCCGTGTGGGCTCAAGAAAACGATCCACGCCGCACGCCTTTAGGCGCCTTCCTCCGGCGTACAAGCCTGGACGAACTGCCACAGCTCTGGAACGTGTGCAAGGGCGACATGAGCCTGGTGGGACCGCGTCCTGAACGGCCTGCCTTGATTGAGGAATTTCGTCAGAGCATTCCGCGCTACATGCTGCGGCATCGCGTCAAAGCCGGCATGACTGGATGGGCCCAGGTGCACGGGTGGCGTGGGAATACGTCGTTGGAGCCACGCCTTGAGCATGACCTGTATTATGTCCAACACTGGTCGCTCTTCCTGGACATCAAAATTCTTTGGATGACAGTCTGGCGCGGTTTTCTCCATAAAAACGCCTATTGATAAGTCCCTCCCCTTCAAGTCCCCTCTCCCTTGGGAGAGGGTTAGAGCGAGGGGCTCTTTTCCGGGGATTGCCCCGAAAGGCCCGCTATGCCCACCTGTGTCGTCATCATTCCGTCACGCTATGCTTCCTCGCGTTTTCCGGGCAAGCCTTTAGTACCCATCGCCGGGAAACCCATGATCCAGCACGTCTATGAGCGCGCCCGCCAGGCCCACCTGGTCGATGCCGTCATCGTGGCCACAGATGACCAGCGCATCCTGGCCGCTGTGGAAGCCTGTGGCGGCCAGGCAGTGCTCACCTCCCCCACCCACCCGACTGGCACAGACCGTATCGCCGAGGTGGCGGCCCAGTTGACGTGCGACATCGTCGTCAATGTCCAGGGCGATGAGCCCGGAATTGCGCCACAAGCCATTGACGCCCTGGTGCAACCCTTGTTTGACGATCCCTCTATACCTATGTCGACGCTGGCACGCCCCCTGCGCGATGTGGCCGAACTCTTAACGCCGAACGTCAATAAGGTGGTCGTCGATGGTACGGGCTATGCCCTCTATTTCTCGCGGGCTCCCATTCCCTATGACCGGCAGGCCTGGCCCCAAGCCCCCCAACTCCTCGCCGCTGCCGGCATAACTCCGACGATCCCGCCTGGATGCCAGGTTCACATGGGTCTGTACGCCTACCGGCGGGCTTTTCTCCTGCATCTCGCCCAGCTGCCCCAGACACCTCTGGAACAGGTCGAGCAACTCGAGCAGTTACGCGTCCTGGAGCACGGCTACCGGATACGGGTGGTACAGACGACCTACGAGAGCGTTGGTGTCGATACGCCAGAGGACGTCGCACGCGCCGAGCGCTTGCTGACGCACGCAGCACGCTAGAGGGCACGTTACTTGAGCCGCACCTCCTCGTACGGTCCGGACCAGTTATATGTAGAAATTCACCCCAGCCCGACTCCGTACTCGTAAAGTCTGTGCGCTGCCCTTTGTACCAGATCACGTGTCGTAGGCGCAATAGGGCCTGGGTACTGGCTGTTTCTTCAGGCGGAGTATGCTAGGATAATAAGAGGTCTTGCATATTCACTTCACCATAAAGGAGGCGTGGTATGGGTCATACTCTTGAACAGTTTGCTGCCGAGTGTCACCGCATCCTCAAGGCCAATCCCGGACCGAGCGGGCGTCAACAGGTGTGTACAATGCTCCAGGAGGTTCTGAAGGATGAGTCTTTCGTAACTACTCACCTTGGAGACGACGTGTCGGAGCGTAAAATTCTCTACGAGGATCCAGAGCTGGGCTTCTGTATCCTAGCCCATGTACATCATGATGCCAGGACGAGTCCGCCGCACGATCATGGCCCCTCCTGGGCGATATATGGCCAGGCGCGTGGAGAGACGGAGATGACCGACTGGGAACTCGTCGAGCCCGCCAGTGAAAACAAACCCGGCAAGGTGCGCCCGGTCAAGACGTATAAGCTGACCCCAGGCACGGCGTACGTCTACAATGAAGGTGACCTGCACGCCCCACGGCGCTCGGGCCCGACGCGGTTAATCCGCCTTGAAGGTCTGAATATGGACAAGGTCCGCCGACTACGCTACGAGCCTGTGTAAGATAGGACCAATACGTCGAGAAGTCTTACGGTCGGAAGGCAAGCCACAGCCGGCATCGTACGCTGTGTTGCCTCCTGCCGTGCCTCTAGGTCAGCAGTGTATCCTCACTCTTGGCTCAGGAAGCAACCCCTGAGACCGGTCTCCTTTTTCCTGCCTTTGCACTCACCTCAGTGAAGGGCCTTCCAGGCTCGCAAACTGGATAGCCCTACACAGATCGTTTGATGCTATGCTAGAGAGGCTTCTCTGCTGTGCGAATGGCAGCAGGGCCCCCCTTCATCTTGAGACGCTGCCCTGTATCTTCAAGCTTTTCACCATCGAGTTTGAAGATCATGATGTCTTTTTCCACCATGTTTTGGACCAGCACATACTGATTGTCGGGAGTAAAGGCGACACCCTGCGACCAGTGACCGATGGGCGCTTCAGCGAGCTTGGTGAGCTTCTTCTGCTCCACACGGTACACGAGCACTTTGCCATGATCATTGTAGAACGGCGAGTCCTTGAGTTTGTTACTGCCGTTCATGACGATGACGGCGCACAGCTTGCCGTCCGATGACAGATTAATGCCTTCCGGCGTCTGACCGACCGTAATCGTCTCAACCGTGCGCACGGGCTTGAGAGTCATGTCGATGACACTCACCGTGTCGTTATCTCCCGAGCCACGGCCGATGTTGGCGACTACTGCAACCGTGCCATCAGCACTGATGGCTGCCCCATAGGGACGCATCCCCACCGTGAGGTCGCGCTTGGTGTGTTCGACCTTGGTGCCATCGATAGTGAGCACCGAGACCATATTATCGCCGTCGCGCGTCACTAAGGCGGTCTTGCCATCAGGGCTGATGGTCACGTGACTCACGCCGGTCTTGTCATCGCCGAGGTGGACAGAACCAACGTTTTTGACATCTTTGCCGCTGATACTCAACACCGATACGGTGCCTTCAGAGCGGTTTGCGACCAGGGCCAGTGTGCCCTGCCGGTTAATGGAGAGCCCTGCCGGCCCTTTGCCCGTCTCGACAGTGGCAATGACCGCGGGCGGCGAGGCCTTGAGGTCAATCACCGCAAGGCGATTGTCTGGAACTTGCTTGGTGGCATCATTGGGGTCGATCTTCATTGCCGCTGTCACCAGCACCAGGCTCTCGTCCGGCGTGATAGCAACGCTGAGCGGCGGACCGACAACACTGGCTGGCACCTCAATCTCAGCGAGGATTTTGGGTGGAAACTGCTTGAGATCAATGATAGCCACAGTGTCCGGCGCGGGGTTTTGCACCACGGTGGCCGCACCATTGACGAGCATGAGTTTGTTGTCGTTGGCTGACACAGCAATCTGCGCCAGGACTACAGGCGTGTGCACGAGCATGCCAACGATTGCTGCCCCCAACCACAGAGCCCAGAGTGTACGGTGGAAGTTCAGCATAGCGGTCTCCTCCTGTCATGGCCCATTGGATAGACGCTGCTTTCCTCTGGGTGAGGCATGCTACACGACCCTGGGAGGTTGAGCAAGTCGAGATCGTAAGAGCAGTCCCCTGCATATCGTGCATAGGGGACGTGCAAACAGTTACTACGCGAGCAATTGCTCTTTGATTTCTTGCATCTCGTCCCTTAGGTCCTCAAGCTGCTCCTGCAGTTCCTGCTCAGCCTGCGGAAACATCCGACTTTCTTCGTCTTGCACATGCTGTTCCATCTTGGTACGCAGCACTTGGAACTTCGCCGCAAACTCCTCCTGATCGGCTTCGAGACCCCGCAGTTCCTCCACTAAAACATCGATTTCCTCATGGGCTTCAAGGCTTGCTTCGACCAGCTCTTGCCCCTCCCGGTTGGTCTCGTCTGCGAAGGCAGGGTAGAAGACGGTCTCTTCCAGTTGCGTATGCAGCTCAAGCTCAACAAAGAGTTCCGCAGTAATCCCATGCTTCATGGCCTGATCGTCTGTCTCATCATAGCGCTGAAATAGAGCGCGCACCCTACGGTGATCGGCTTTGAGCATCTCAATGGCATCGGCGGGTTGGATGAGGTTGTTATACCTGCTGGTATCATCGTTCTGCATGACGTTCTCCTTCGACACATCTCTGTGAAGCGGCCTTGTTCTCAGAGCGCGGGGGAACCCCGTTGTCAGTTTGGATATACGCTCCAGACTGCAAGCTCTGTGCCACTCAGAGGAGGTGCACATTGTATACCAGAGTCCCCAGCGACGATCAATGTGAGGGGCCCTACCCGAAGCCAGATGTTTGACCCGAGAGCAAGGCGCGTGTACCATGCCGAGTGCTCAAGGGTGTGCAGCGCCGCTCTGCCAGACCACGTCTGCAAGCCTTGCTTTGCTCATGAGTCGAGTATGAGAAGGAGGTCAATGATGGATTTTGGTGCGGTGTTCTCGCCATTGCCTGGCTCCCCGGTCGGGGCGACGCGTCCGTTCAGCGACTGGATGCGTGCTGCGGAAACCGTCTGCACCACGCTCGCACGTGCCGGCTTCCGCTCTATAGTCTTTACCCATAGTTATCAATATGGTGGGATGCAACCGCTGGTGACCATGGCGCGGCTCGCTCCTGCCGCTGCCCCCTTACGGATGGCGACGCAGGTCCTGCTACTCCCGCTCTTAAACGCGGCCGATGTCGCCTATAACGTAGTCACGCTCGATCATATCTGTACTGGGCGCTTGGACCTGGGCATTGGTCTGGCCTATCACCTCAAAGAGGTCCCGCTGGGGGGCATCACCCGCCAGGAGCGCGTGCCGAAATTTATCGAGGCCCTAGAGGTAATGAAGCAATTCTGGACGGGTGAGGAGGTGCATCACGAGGGGCGGTACTTTACTGTCCATGGGACCCGAATGGGTCTGAGACCCTATCAACAGCCGCATCCGCCGCTCTGGATTGCGGCGCATAGCCATGGAGCGGCCGCGCGTGCCGGGCAGCTCGGGGATGGGCTGATCATCGGCCCACAAGTCAGCCATCAGGATGTGCAGGCGCTGGTGCAGACGTTTCGTCACACGTGGCAGCAAGGCCACAGCGTACCGCCAACCCGCATAGGAGCGTGGCGCCCGATCCTGATTGGGGCCAATCCGCGCGAGGCGGTGCAGCAGGGGTTGAAGAGTGGGCTACTGACCTTTAGCCGCTACCATGAAGGGGCGATGCAGGAATCAGGGACTGTGCCACTCCGGCTCACGTTAGGCGCCGATGCCTCAGAATGGGCCATCGTGGGCAACTACCAGGATTGTCGCGAGGGTCTGGCGCGCTGCCGGGATGAGATGGGGCTGACGCACGTGACGTGCCAGTTTCACAACTTACCAGAAGCCCTCTCGGCTCGGCTCGAGTATCTCGAAGGCTTTGGGACAGAGGTGATTCAGAAGCTCGCGGGGTAGAGTATTGGGCTCCTCAGAAATACGGGAATGTCATCAACGCCAGCAGTTCTTCGTTGAAGAGTTTCGAACATCTTGCCTCTCTGGCCCAAGCTTCAAGGATTCCATATAGAATCTAGGGCCCACCCTACAGGAACTCTGCACACGCGCCCCCCTCCCTTACACGTGGTTGCACAAACTATACCCGTGTAACCGCTTCCCTATAGATGCTCAAAAATTTTAAACTGTCTGAGACTAGTTTATCTTGTCCCTTATTGCAGGCAGAGATCCCGCTCGATAAGAGTTTAACCGTACATGAGCATGGTAGTAATCGAACCCCATGGGATTCCAAGCCTACTGAAGAACTAATTCATCAACCTCTCCTCCAATAGTGCAGGAGGCCTGCATGAAAATCTCTCTACCGAGAGACTCTTGTTAAATTCCGCATTTGCTATATAATCGCATCGAATTTGTAACCTTGAAGCGGGACTGAAGTTGGTTGGCTCTTGCGGACAATACACTAGGCTAACCAGGAGGGTTACTTTATTGCGCAATCTCTATAAAGATTGGGGCTCGCCAAGGTGAGCTATTCGTCGTCCCTTGTCACCATTCGGCACCCTCCAGGAGGAAAGTCAACCACTACGCTGCTCAAATCCTCAAGGGGCTCAGTGCGCATATGTAGGAACGATGGACGCCATTGCTGTTGCATATCGGAGCATGGCAAATTTGGTACAGGGGTTAAGAGCAGTAAACAAAGCGGTAAGTGGAGGCGATTTAGGTATCGCACTAATTCCTCGCGGTTCTACCATATGGCATGGTAGTAATTTGTTGGTCTGCTCACAATTGTACTTGCATGGAGAAAAAGGCCATGATACGGAAGATATGGGTCCTAGTGATAGCTAGCGTCCTGGTCTCGGGCATCCTGATCGAGGGCCAGGTATTCGCTGCGGGGAAGAAGATAGTCGTCTTTCATGATGGCATTTCCTCACAGGTGCAGCAGACTGTAGTGAATACAGTGGGGCTAATTGTGGGGGGAATTACAGTGGTACATACTCTGTCATTCATCAATGCATTGGCAATTGAGGTGCTTAACCCTGATCAGGTTCATCAGGCAGTAGAGCGCCTGCGGAATTATACCATCTTGGGAGTAGGCCAACCTGTGCAGGAGGTCGACGACGATCTTGTGGTCTCGGTCAACCCTATAACCCCTGCGCTTTCTCTTCCTTCGGAGAAGTACGGTTGGGGACTTACGCATATTCGCGTTGATGTTGCTCATCAGGAAATACCTGCATGGAATGGCCAAGGGGTGAAGGTGGCCATTCTGGATACGGGGGTCGGCCCGCATGCTGATCTGCCGCCGATTGCCGAGGGATATAACGCGTTGGGAGGGGTATCATGCAACGATGATAACCCCGGACAATGCAACGATAACCACGGACATGGGACACACATCGCAGGGATTATTGCCGCGCAGAACCTAGTCATCAAAGGCGCGGCTCCTGGGGCGAGCATTGTAGCGGTGAAGGTCCTCGATTCCACTGGCAAGGGCCATCTCTCCGACCTCATCAACGGCTTGCAATGGGTCTATGACTATAACAATAATGGCAATCCGCAGATCCGGCTGGTCAATATGAGCTTGGGATTCTCAAATAAAAGTTCCTCACTGGCGGCTGCCATCAAGAAACTCTCCGATCAGGGCACCATCATGGTGGCCTCTGCCGGAAACAAGTGCTCAGACAATGGAGACTTTAGCGAGTCAGGGGGAGATGAAGGGCAAGGGCCAACGTGCGATACCCCACAGCTTCATGATCAGCAAACCATCAGATACCCTGCCCAATACCAGGAGGTTCTTGCCGTTACAGCCATAGATATTAACTATCTGATCACTGCTTATAGCCTTCCGGGGGGGCAGGTGGATATAACGGCCTCTGGCGGTACCCTGACGAATACACTCGACACACAGATTTTCTCCACCTGTGTGCCGAATGGGGTACTAGGTTCCCCATACAATTGCCCTTTGGGGTATGGGTATGGAAGAGGCACCAGCCAAGCAGCCGCACATGTCACTGGGGCTCTAGCCTTGAAGCTGCAGCAAGACCTGCAGCAACCCCAAGGCTCGCAGATCACTTTAAGTGAGGTGCGGGGGCTGCTGCAAGACACTGCGAAGGACCTGGGGTATCCGTCGGTGAACCAGGGGCGGGGGCTGATCGATGTGCCGTGCTTACTGGATCCGGAGCCGTTATTGGGGCAGACATGGGGCCCATGTCCGCCCCAATAAATGATTATACTGTCGAAACATAGAGGAGAAAGACTATGTTGCAGCCGGTCGTCAGCAGAGCACTCCGGATTGCCCTCTGGGTCTGCTCGTATCTGCTCCTCTTCGCTGTGGTCGGAGCGACACAGCCCTCAGAACAATCAGTACCGCACCTGCCAGGAGCGCAGTTCGGTGGGACATTTCGCCGCATGCTGGGCGCCAATCCAGTCACGCTTGATCCTGCCTTGGTCACCGATAGCTATGGTGTCACTGTTGTCAACCAGATTTTCGACGGACTCGTTCAGTTTGATGCCAATCTTAAGCCTATACCCGCTCTAGCCGAGTTTTGGGAGGGTTCCCGGGATGGTCGCACATGGACCTTCGCCCTGCGCCAGGGAGTCAAGTTTCACAATGGTCGGGAGGTGACGGCGCAGGATGTGGTCTACTCCTTTACCCGTCTCCTTGATGCCACCAAGCCGCTGCCTGTAGCCCAGCTCTTCCAGCATATTCATGGAGCCAGGGAATTCAGGCAAGGGAAAGCGCCCAGTGTGCAAGGCCTGCAAGCGCCGGATCGTTATACTGTCCGCCTGGTTCTGGAAGAGCCATTAGCCCCTCGCTTGACCCTCCTGGGACTTGCCAATACAGCCGTGGTGCCACAGGAAGAGGTGGAAAAGCCGGGAGGTGACTTTGGATATGCACCGGTGGGCACTGGACCGTTCAAATTTGTTCGGTGGCGGCCAAACCAGGAGATCGTGCTTGCAGCTAACGACCATTACTACATGAGTCGGCCATTTCTGGACACTGTGGTGTTCACGATCTTTGTCGGTGCCCAGTTGGAGAAAGCGTTTGCCGAGTTCCTGAAGGGGAACTTAGAGGAGACGGTTATCCCGAGTGGGAAGGTGGATGAGGTGCGTGTCAACCCGCAATATCACCAGTATCAGCATTTCCGTAAACCAACGCTCAGCCTCCTGTACCTCGGCTTTAACACCCAGATGAAACCTTTTGATGATTGGCGGGTGCGCCAGGCGTTCAACTATGCTGTGAACAAAGAGCTCATTGTCCGTGAGATCACCAGAATGGGACCTGTTCCGGCGGTCGGCGCGCTTCCCCCATGGCTGTTAGGGTATGATCCCGACCTGCGAGGGTACGACTATAATCCTGCCAAGGCCAGAGAGCTCCTAGCCGCAGCGGGGTATCCGAACGGCACTGGTTTCCCGGTCGTGCAGCTCTGGTCAAGCCAGCAGGCTGAAAGTACCAAGGCAGAGCTGGCTGCCTATCAGCGATATCTGGCCGCTATCGGGGTGCAAGTGGAGATTCGCTTTGCTCCGGATTGGCAGACCATAAGAGCGCGGCTGGAGCAGGGGACCCTCCCCATGTTTCGTCTCCTATGGACAGCAGATATCCCCGAACCGGATAGTATGCTCTTCCCGCTCCTCCACTCTTCCAGTTCGACCAATCGCACGTTCTACCGCAATCCCCGTGTGGATCAGTTGCTGGAGCAGGCCAGGAAGGAGCCCGATGAGGCGCAACGGATCACGCACTACCGCGAAGTGGAGCACATAGTTCTGCACGATGCACCTTGGATCACTCAACACTACTCGATCCTGGAATACCTGTACCAGCCCTACGTGCAGGGGGTGGAACTCAGTTGGTTAGGCAAGCGAGACATTCCGCTGCATAAGATCTGGCTGAAGAAAGGCCCCGCGTCGGATATAACAAAGGCCATGACCAATGGTGTGCTACTTCCGTAAGTTATTCCCAACGGGCATCCTCCTGGCGGTGACCAGAGAGCGAGGAGCAGCCTTCTGGTCGACGCTGGCCACTCTGCCGCGGCGACTTTTCCAGAGACCCTGGCGCAGTCTGCGCGTGAAATTTATTGTGGTCATCGTTGCCTTACAACTGGCCCTGATGGGGGCCATCACGGTCGTCACAGAGCGTCACCAGCGTACTGGGATTCTCGAACAAGCTCGGTTGCGCGCGCTCTCCTTGGCGCTGAGTCTGGCGGCGTTGAGTGAGGGCGATCTCTTCAGCTATAACTTCATCAAACTCGAACAGACAGCCGAGAAAGCGGCGGCTGACGACCAGGACGTCATGTACGTTATAGCGCATCTCTACGATGGGCGAGTGGCGGTGTTCAGCGGCAGAGATGATCTCCAAGACACACAGCTCAGCGACCCTGTCAGCCAGCGGGCCTTGCAGGCCACCGCACCCCTGGTGCAGGAACTGCTCGGGGTAGAGACGACCGTACGTGGTTACGATGTGGCCATCCCCGTGTTTGCGCCGCACAGCGCCAAGAAATGGGGCACGATCCGGCTTGGATTCTCCTTGCAGCGCGTCTATGAGCGTATCTATCACACCAGGCTTACTCTCCTCTGGCTCAGCATAGGAGCCATCGTCTGTGGCACGTCACTGGCTATTATGCTGGCCCTGTGGGTCTCCCGGCCCATTCGACAGCTGGTGACGGGAGTCCAGGCTTTTACCAGGGGCTCGTATGATTATCCACTTCAGGTGGACACACACGACGAAATCGGCTACCTGGCCTGCACCTTTGCACAGATGCGCACCTCGTTGCAGCACCATCTAGCGAGCTTGGCTCAGGAGCAGCACCGCCTTGAGGAGGCCAATAGCTGCTTGCAACAGATGCAACAGCAACTCATTCAGAGCGAACGGCTCGCCACAGTGGGGAAGATGGCGGCCTGGGTGGCACACGAAATTAACAATCCCCTGGCCATTATCAAGACCTCGGTGCGCATTCTTCAGAATCAGAGCCAAGAGGACAGTCGAACCATAAGGCGCCTGCACAGCATCGACGAGGAGGTGAGCCGGATTGCGCACATTATCCGTGAGCTCCTCGATTGCTCCCCTGCCAGTCCAAGTCAGGAAGTGGTGGATGTGAACGCGGTCATCCACAGCCTGGAACCCTTGCTGACGCACACGCTGCAGAGCGAGCAGATCTCCCTACACATCATGCTGGAGCCAGATCTGCCGCAGGTGTATATGGCGTCGGATCGTTTGAAGCAAGTTCTCTTCAATATTATCCGTAACGCTGAGGAGGCGATGTCGGAAGGCGGGGACCTCGTCATCCAAACCACCCGGCAGGGTGACAGGATACAGGTGCGTATTACGGACACCGGAGGCGGCATCCCACCAGAGTATCTGGGACAGGTGTTTGCCCCTTTCTTTACCACGAAAGGGCATGAGGGCGGCAAGGGACTGGGGTTAGCCATCTCGTATGGACTCGTCGCAAGTGCCAATGGGCATATTGATGTTGAAAGTGAAGTGGGCAAAGGAAGCATGTTTCGGGTGAGCTTGCCAGTGTGTAAAGCTTGATAGAGGGGGAAGTCATGGAAGACCACCCGACCATTCTCCTCATAGAGGATGAACGGCAATTGCGAGATAACCTGCAGATCCTGCTGCAGAGTGCAGGATACCAGGTAATCACAGCGGCGAATGGTGTGGAGGGAATCCAGCAGCTACGGGAGCAGGCGTTCGATCTCGTGCTCACCGATCTCGTCATGCCTGGCATGGATGGATTCAAGGTCATGGATTACCTGCGGGTCCATAGCCCGGAAACGGTTGTGGTGGCGATTACCGGTTACGTTTCGGCTGATTCAGCTATTACAGCTTTGCGCAAAGGAGCCTATGATTACCTCGCTAAGCCGCTTGACGTCGACCTCATGCATAGCGTGGTAGCGCGGGCACTGGAGAAAGTACGGCTGCAAAAGGACCTGCAACGCTCTCTCGCAGAGATTCAAGCGCGCGAGGAACAGCTCCTGAAAGCCCACAATGAGTTAGAACAACGGGTCGAGGAACGCACCACCGCACTGGCGCAAGCCAACGCGGCCTTGCTGGAACAGATGGCCGAACGCCAACGGATGGAAGACGAGATACTCAAAGCGAGGAAAATCAAATCGGTGGGTGTGCTCGCGGCGGGGATTGCCCATGATTTTAACAATTTCCTCACGGGGATTCTGGGCTATGTTTCCCTGGCCAAAGTAGTGGCTCAGACGGATGCGCAAGTGGTGGCCTACCTGACCGAGGCAGAACAGGCGTGTCAGCGAGCCACGGCGCTTACCCAACAATTGCTCACCTTTGCTAAAGGTGGTGCCCCGGTGCGGCACACTGTCTCGCTTGTCGAACTCCTCAAGGAGTGTATTGGCTTTGTCCTGCGAGGGGCCAATGTGCGGGGCGATATCCAGATCGCCGCGGACCTCTGGCCGGTGAACGTCGATGCAGGGCAGATTAACCAAGTCATCCACAACGTTGTCCTGAATGCCATGCAAGCCATGCCTGGCGGCGGCACAGTGCAGATGCGGGCAGATAATATCGTGCTCACGGCGGGCGTGCCTTTCCCCCTTCCAGAGGGCCAATATGTCAAAATCACGGTACAAGACGCCGGCTGTGGCATACCCAAGGAGGTGCTCTCCAACATCTTTGACCCGTATTTCACGACCAAAGCTGAGGGAAGTGGACTCGGGCTGACAACTGCCTATGCCATTGTGATGAAGCATGAGGGCTATATCACCATCGCCTCAGAGGTGGGCGTGGGAACGACTGTGGTCATCTATCTTCCTGCCTCGCAGCAGGCCACGGTGTCTGCCCAGCCCCATTCCCCTGTCTCTCTGAGCGGTAGTGGCAGGATTCTCGTCGTGGATGATGAGAAAATGATTCGCAACTTGTTACGCCAGCTACTAGAGAGCCTGGGGTATACTGTGGAATGCGTCCAGGACGGGACCGAAGCTGTGGCGACCTACCAACGTGCCCAGGCGGCGGGACAACCTTTTGCCGCGGTGATCCTCGACTATATCATTCCGGGGGGCATGGGCGGGCTTGAAACGCTGGCGCACCTGCGGTCTATCGATCCGCAGGTCACAGCTTTAATTTCCAGTGGCTATGCTAATAACCCGATAATGGCTGATTGGGCCTCCTATGGGTTCAGTGGAGTGGTAGCCAAACCATATACCATTGTACAGCTCCAGGAAGCTTTGCATAACGTGCTCTAAAGATCGTCAGGCTAGTGCTATGAGGCGTCCCCAAGGGGATTTGAACCCCTGTTGCCGGCGTGAAAGGCCGGTGTCCTAGGCCAGGCTAGACGATGGGGACGCATCAACAGGTGAGCCGTGCTGGACTCGAACCAGCGACCCGCTGCTTAAAAGGCAGCTGCTCTACCGCCTGAGCTAACGGCCCAAAGAGGGTACTGGTCTCTCCCAGCGAGCAAGAAGTTTGTAGAGAATACTGAGTCAGGGGTAGCTTGTCAATACACGGTCAAAAGAGAACAAGGGGGACAAGAAAAAATCTTGCGCCCGGCATGACGCTCTGCTAGAGTGATGCACCACACAGAGTCGAGATCACCACGCGGGCAAAGGTACCTGGGTCCTGGGGGGAGAAGCGCTCCATGCAAGCCACGCAAAAGATTTGGATGGATGGACAGTTTGTAGATTGGGATAAGGCCCAGGTACACGTGCTCAGTCATACGCTGCACTATGGGCTCGGTGTCTTTGAGGGCATTCGATGTTATGATACGGCGCACGGCCCAGCTATTTTCCGCCTCCAGGACCATATCGAGCGCTTGTTTCATTCGGCGCATATCGCTGGCCTGAAGATGGTGTGGACGCAGGAGGACATACGACGCGCAATCCTTGACACGGTGCGCATCAACCAGGTGCGGGAGTGCTATATCCGTCCGCTAGTCTATTTGGGCTACGGTGAGATGGGCATCAACAATCGGCACAATCCCATCTGCACGGCCATTGCCGTGTGGCCGTGGGGGGCATATCTTGGTGAAGGAGCCCTGGACGCGGGGATTCGCGTCTGTGTCTCGTCCTTTACGCGGCACCATGTCAACGTTATGATGACAAAGGCGAAGGTCGTCGGCAATTACGCCAATTCGCAGCTGGCCAAAATGGAAGCGATCAACGCTGGCTACGATGAAGCGATTATGCTGGACGTACAGGGCAACATCGCGGAAGGCTCGGGCGAAAACATCTTCATCGTTCGGCGCGGTGAACTCAAGACACCGCCGCTCACCTCAATTCTTGAGGGCATCACGCGCAATTCCGTGATCGATCTGGCCCGTCATCTCGAACTGACAGTTCACGAAACGATCTTTTCTCGTGATGAACTGTATATTGCCGACGAGGTATTCTTCACGGGGACAGCCGCGGAGATTACCCCGATTCGCGAAGTGGACAATCGTATGATTGGGAGCGGGCGCCCCGGTCCCATCACGCACAAACTGCAGCAGGCGTTCTTCCGGGTAGTGCAAGGGAAGGATGACACCTTCAAAGCCTGGCTGACATATATTACCTAGGCGACTAGGTAAAGCTCCGCAACCGTTCGCATACAGTAATAACCCCCTGACCTTCTGCGAAGGCATATAACGCAGGATACGTCTGCCCTGTGCAGGGCGAGCTTTTGGCATTTTTCAGGAGCGGAGGCGGCGATGATCCATGCAAAGGTGCTCGTAGTAGATCACGAGCAAGGGACGTACGATGTGTTAAAACCTGGACTAGCCAAGCGTGGGTATGAGATGCACACGACCACCACCATGACCAAAGCCCTGGCCCTGGCTGGTGCCCATGTCTATCAAGCGGCTTTCGTGTCGCTCGCGCTGGCGCCCGATAGGACAGTGTTGGATGGACTCCACGCTGAAATACCTGACCTCCCGGTGATTCTCATCCATTCCCCAGAACACGCACACCATATCCCGCAGCAAATGCTTGAGGTGGTTGCCTATGCTATGGGTAAGCCGTTGGCCTTGGGACCGGTGTGCCTGATGCTCGATCGCACCATGGAGTTGGTCTCACTACGAGCCCAGGTGCGACAGCACCGCCAACTCTGGTGTCTCACCCAGGCGTCTGAGGCAGAGACAGAGGCCGCCGCCTCTGCCCCTGGGGAGAACACGCTGGTGCGTCTCGAAGATGCCCTGGTACGCCGCTTGCGTACGCTCATGCCCAGCTTGGAACTTTTGGGTCGGGGCTCGCTGTACCGCGCGGTCTCATCGTATGTGGAAAAGCTGTTGCTGACTGTCGTCTTACATGAGTGCCGCGGTAATCAGGTCAAAGCTGCCTCGATCCTCGGCATTAATCGCAATACATTACGCAAGAAAATCCATGAGTTCGGGCTCTCGTTCCCTCACAGTGATGCCTAAGAGGCCGCTATGAGCTCGTCGCCTTCCCCTTTGGCCATGATTGTTCTAGCGGCTGGCAAAGGCACGCGCATGCACTCGTCGCTTGCCAAAGTCCTGCACCCCCTCGCTGGCCGCGCCTTGCTCACCCACGTCCTCGATGTCGCCACGTCCTTAGCGCCACAGCATTTGATCGTAGTTGTGGGCCATCAGGCAGAGCAGGTACGTCAGGTCTGCGAGCCCTATGGTGTGACCTGTGTGTTGCAAGAGCCCCAGCTCGGCACCGGGCATGCTGTGGCGCAGGCAGAGCCAATCCTCGCCGATTTTCAGGGAGACGTCCTGGTGCTCTATGGCGATGTGCCCCTGCTCCAGTCCTCCACGTTACGCACCCTGTGGGACGTGCATCGGCACCAACAGGCCACGGTGACGGTCGTGACGGCCTACCTTGACAATCCGACAGGGTACGGGCGTATTCTGCGCGACGCGGCTGGACGGATCACGCGCATTCTGGAAGAGCGTGATGCCGCGGAGGCCGAAAAGGCAGTGCGCGAAATCAATAGTGGGGTGTACTGTCTGCAGGCCGCCTTTCTTTTCCCTGCCCTGCGGCGTGTCGGACGCCATAATGCCCAGGGGGAACAGTATCTCACCGATGTCGTAGCTCTCGCAGTGGCTGAGCAGCACCGTGTGGCGCATGTCACTGTGGCCGATGCCCAGGAGGTCCTGGGCGTCAACACCCATGCCGAACTGGGACATCTCGAAACGCTGCTGCAGCAACGACAGCGCGGCTGAGTGCTGCGCACGGCTAGTTGCCCTGCCATACTGGCAGGGCCAATTGAGGAGCCAGACACATGGCAGCGGTTTTTCAAGGACAACTCAACCCTCCACAACAGGAAGCCGTGCAACACGACGATGGCCCTCTCTTGATTCTGGCTGGTGCAGGGTCGGGCAAAACGCGGGTCATTACGCACCGCATCGCGTACCTCATCCGGGCGTGTAGCGTCCTCCCGGAGCAGATCCTGGCCGTGACGTTTACCAATAAGGCCGCTGAGGAAATGCGGGAGCGGGTACATCAGCTCCTCGGCACCTCCGGGCTGCCCATCTGGCTCAGTACGTTTCACGCCGCCTGCGCCCGCCTCTTGCGCCGTGAGGCCGAGGCGCTCCGACTCTCGCCCCAGTTCGTGATTTATGACACGGCTGACCAGCTCTCCCTGATGAAACAGTGCGCCCAGGAGCTGAAGATCGACCAGGAGCTGTATGCCCCGCAGGCAATCATGCGCCGTATCAGTGCGCTCAAGAATGACCTGATCGATGCCGACACCTTCTTGCGTGATGCCGGGGATTTTGGCCTCGATGAGGTGGTGGCCAGAGTCTATCCCCTGTATCAACGCGCCTTGCGCGACAATGCCGCGGTGGATTTTGACGACCTGCTCATGCTCACCGTGCAGCTGTTCCGCCGTCACCCTGACATTCTCGAGCGCTATCAGCACCGCTGGCGCTATATCATGGTGGACGAATATCAGGACACGAACATGGCGCAGTATCATATGTTGCATCTCCTGGCGGCTCAACACCGGAACCTGTGCGTGGTGGGCGACGACGACCAGAGTGTGTACCGTTTCCGCGGTGCCAACGTGCGCAATATTCTCAATTTTGAACGCGATTACCCGGATGCAAAAGTGATTAAGCTGGAGCAGAACTATCGCTCGACAGTAACCATTCTGGACGCCGCTACAGCAGTGGTAGCGAAGAATCCAGGCCGCAAGGACAAGACGCTGTGGACAGATAATGCCCGGGGCATACCGATTGGCTACTTTTGTGCGCAGGACGAAGTCCACGAAGCTGAGACGATCTGCCAGAATATCGCTGGCTTGCACCGCACCGAAAAGCTCCCTTATCGGCACTTTGCGGTCTTCTACCGGACCAATGCCCAGTCGCGTGTGCTGGAGGACGGGCTGCGTCGTGCTGGCATTCCGTATCAGGTGGTGGGTGGGCTGCGCTTTTACGACCGCCAGGAGATCAAGGATGCGCTCGCTTACCTGCGCTTGCTGGTGAACCCGCGCGATACGTTAAGTCTGCGGCGCATCATCAATGTGCCACGGCGTGGCATTGGCCAGACAACGTGGAGCAAAATTGAAGCCCTAGCCGCCGAACGGGGTGTGTCTGGCCTGGAAGCTCTGGAGTTGGCGCTGGCCACTGATCTGGTAAATAAGGGGACACTGGGCAAATTGCGGGCGTTTCACGAGCTCTTGCGTGGCCTCAGGAACGATACCCCGCACATGGGGGTGGCGGATATCACTCGAGAGGTGCTGACGCGTACAGGATACGACGCACAGCTCAAGATGGAGCGGACACCAGAGGCGCAAACCCGCTTGGAAAACCTGAGCGAACTCGTGAATGCTGCCGATGAGTTCGACCGGCATATGCCTGGGGCAAACCTCCAGGAGTTTCTGGAGCATACCGCCCTGATTTCCGACCAAGATAGCTTGACGGACGACAGTGGGACGGTGGTGCTGATGACCCTGCACGCCTCGAAGGGGCTCGAATTTCCAGTGGTATTTATTGCTGGTATGGAGAACGGTCTGTTTCCCCACAGTCGCTCGTTCGATGAGCCGGCACAGATGGAAGAGGAACGCCGTTTGTGCTACGTTGGCATAACACGGGCTGAGACACGGCTGTTTCTCACTAGCGCGGCACGGCGGCGCATCTATGGGGTGGAGCAGAGCCATACACCGTCGTTGTTTCTGGTCGATATCCCGTCCGTGTGTATCCAGGATTATTCAGTGCAGCCTGTGCTCACCGCCTCGCGCCAGCCGTGGTCAACAATAACACCAGAGGCAGCCCCGGCACAACCGGTGACCGCGTCAGCAGCGGTCCGCGGTGCAGCAGCCTCGGCGCCAGCCTATGCGGTCGGGACCCGGGTCTTCCATCAGCACTTCGGCCGTGGGGTGGTGCAGAAACGTGAGGGGGACGGCGAACAACTCAAACTCACGGTAGTCTTTCGTGACCATGGCGTCAAGAAACTGTTGGCTAAGTTCGCACCGATGCAGCCGCTCTCCTGAAGCCTGAGAGGGAGAGGGGGAGAGGGGGAGACAGTGATCTCTGATGCGCAGGTGGAACATGTCGCTCGACTGGCCCGCCTGGCGTTGAGCGCGGAGGAAAAACAGCGCTTTACCGAGCAGTTAAACGCTATTCTGAGCTATATGGAGCAACTCAACGAGGTGTCCACGGAGGGGGTGGAACCAACGGCGCATGTGCTTGATCTCGTCAACGTCTTGCGGGACGATACAGTATCCCAGATGCTCAATGCTGACACTGCCCTGGCCAATGCGCCGGAGACGGCCCACCACTTTTTTGTTGTGCCTCGGATTGTTGAGTGACCCCGTATGGAACTCACCAGTTTGACTATCCATGTCTTGCACGACAAACTCGTGAGCGGTGAGGTGAGTGCCATGGCCCTGACCGAGGCGGTGCTCACGCGCCTGGCAGCCGTGGAGGAGCGCATACACGCCTACATTACCGTGACACCGGAACTGGCGCGGCAGCAAGCTGCCGCCGCAGATGAGGTGTTTGCGCGTGGGGAGATACGCTCACCCCTGCAAGGGATCCCGCTGGCAATCAAGGACAATATCTGCACCCAAGGGGTGCGTACCACCTGTGCCTCGCGCATCCTAGCCAATTTTACCCCGCCTTACGATGCCACGGTGATCCAGCGCCTGCGCAGCGCCGGGGCAGTGTTCGTCGGCAAGGCCAACATGGACGAATTCGCCATGGGCTCCTCGACGGAAAATTCTGCCTTTGGGCCTACGCGCAATCCCTGGGGTGATCTGAGCTACGTTCCTGGAGGCTCGAGCGGTGGACCAGCGGCAGCGGTCGCTGCCGATGCCTGCATCGCTGCGCTGGGCTCGGATACAGGTGGCTCCATTCGGTTACCGGCCGCTATGACTGGCGTGGTTGGGCTTAAGCCGACGTATGGTCGGGTGTCGCGTTTTGGCTTAGTAGCCTTCGCCTCTTCTCTTGACCAGATTGGGCCATTGACCAAGAACGTACGAGATGCCGCGCTCCTCCTGCAAGCGATCGCCGGACACGACACGCATGATTCGACCTCTGGGAATGTGCCGGTGCCAGATTATAGTCAAGGGCTTGAACGCGGTGTACGGGCGCTAAAACTCGGGGTCCCGCGCGAGTATTTTGTCGCCGGAATGGATACAGAGGTCGAGCAGGCGGTGCGCGCTGGCATCGAAACCTTGCGGGGTCTCGGTGCTGAGCTGGTCGATGTGTCATTGCCGCACACGCGCTACGCCGTAGCAACCTATTACATTCTCGCTAACGCCGAAGCGAGTGCGAATCTGGCGCGCTACGACGGGGTGCGCTATGGGGTACGCACGACGCAGGCGACGAACCTGCTCGACATGTACATACGCACGCGCGCTGAGGGGTTTGGCGCCGAAGTGAAACGGCGTATTATGTTAGGCACCTATGCCTTGAGCACCGGCTATTATGATGCCTACTACAAAAAAGCCCAGCAGCTCCGCACCCTCTTCCGGCAGGATTTTCACCAGGTCTTTACACAGTGTGACGCCCTGCTGGCTCCCGTCTCGCCCACCGCAGCGTTTCGTCTCGGAGAGCGCCTCGATGATCCGCTCCAGATGTACCTCGCCGATGTGTTCACCATTCCAGTAAACCTGGCTGGTTTGCCGGCCATGTCCATTCCCTGTGGGTTCACGCGTCAGCAGCTTCCCATTGGCCTGCAGATGATTGCGCCACCGTTTCATGAAACGACACTTTTGCAGGTCGCCGCAGCGTTTGAAGCAGCAACCGACTTCCATACGCACAAGCCGCCGTTGTGGATGGGCTGTGACGCATGAACATGTGCATCTTCACGATCCTGAGCTGTCTCGTGCTCTGGCTGAGTCACACCCCAGCGGCGCTGGGCTGGGGAGCCGTCGCTCATGCGGTAATCGGTCAGTTGGCAGAGGACGAGCTGCTCGCCAACCAGGCGGCCCTGCGCACCCTGCTCACGCGCTTCCGTGACCCTACGCAGTATCAGCATGTGCACGAGGCGCTGCTCGGCATGGACCTTCCGAGCCCAGGGCATGCCTTGCGTGCCCTGGCAAACTGGCCAGACTGGTACAAGCGGCAGCCGGGCATGTTACCCGCTGATGAGCAGCGCCATTATATCAATCTGCCCTTTACCGCCCGTTATAATCGCACCCAACACTGCCCAGATGGCCTATGCTCCATTGAAACCCTCCTGGCCCAACGTGCTATACTGGCTAATCGTCGCGCGCCGCTGCCACAACGGGCTGTGGCCCTGGCATGGGTGGCCCATCTCGTCGGTGACATCCATCAGCCACTGCATGCGGGACAACTGGAAGACCGCGGGGGCAATCTCACCTGTGTCGCGTGGATGGGGGAACCATCACGGCGCCTTATCAGCGACGGGAAGGTCACGTGTAGTGGCGCAAACCTGCACGCCGTTTGGGACAGCAAACTGCTGGAAGCCGCCACGGGCTTTGTGCACCCCGACGATGCTCTGGTCCTGGCCCAGCAACTCCGTCCGCTCTTGCGGCAGGTGCAGGCCGCGGAACCGCCTCTGACAGCACAGACATCGGCAGAGTGGCGGGTCGTCGTCGAACGCTGGCACAACGAGGCGCAGGCACTGATTACGCGGGAGCATATGTATCCGTCGGATAGTGCGGTTGGGCCGGCCTATCGCCAGCACCACTATCCCACCGTGCGCCTCCAGGTGTTGCGCGCTACGGTGCGTCTGGCTGCTATGCTCCGACAGTCCATGTGACTTCTCATCGAAGGCGCCGTATGGCCACGTCTCTCCCTCAACCTATACGCGTCGTGATTGTCGACGACCACGCAGTGGTGCGTACGGGTCTGCGCATGCTCATCGAGAGCCGACCAGGGATCATTGTAGTAGGAGAAGCTGGCAATGGCTCCGAGGCCCTTGCCGTGGTAGCCCGTACCCAACCCGATATCATCGTGCTCGATCTTGATCTTGGGGGGGAAAGTGGCCTCGATTGTTTTCCCGAGTTACGCACTGCGACCAGTACCGCTCGCTTCCTTGTCCTCACAGGAGTGCGTGATCCAGAGCTGCACCGGCGGGCGGTACGCCTGGGCTCCATGGGGCTCGTCCTCAAGGAACAAGCAGCGGATGTGCTCTTGCAAGCCATCGAGAAGGTACACGCCGGTGAGGTCTGGCTCGAACCGGCGATGATCGCCAGCGTCCTGGGCGAAATGACTGGGACGCGGGCGTCTCAGCTCCTGGATCCTGAAGCTGCCAAAATCGCCTCGCTCACCGAGCGGGAGCGGGAGGTGGTGACACTAATGAGTCAAGGATTACGGAATAGGCAGATCGCCGAGCGCTTGGGCATCAGCGAGACGACGGTCCGACACCACCTTACGTCCATCTTTGCCAAGCTTGAAGTGACTGATCGTCTTGAACTGGTGATTTATACATACCGCCATGGCCTCGCTGGCCCGTCTCACTAACCAAGAAATCAAGCACTTAGCGACTTCTGGCCTTCCCTGGGTAGCGCAGTTTTAGGGCACTTTTTGCCCGCAATTGCACCAAAAGTGCACCACAGATTTAGGTCTTAACCCCACAAGATTACACGATGTTGCGGGTTCTGGCCATACCTGTATGTGGCCATGTCGGGCTCTCCAGACTGACTCTTGACCTGGACCACTTGGGGTGCAGGGGGTAGCGGCCATACCTGCCGGAGATTTTCTCTGCTCGGGGTCCCGACTGAGTAGGGAGATTTGAGGCAAACCTGAGGTGTCTGACGGGCTGGCATCGGTCGTGGTCGGCTATGGCCGTAGGTGCGCTGGCCACAAAAGGCCACGTGACACGATGTTGAAGAGGAAGTTTGTGCTGGGGGAGTGCTCGTAGAGTGTTGGTATATGTTGGCCTTCCTCCTCTCATCTTCTTGGCCATGCTCACCTTTCCTGTGGTATAAGTGTCTAGAGGAGGATCATGTGATGAGAAAGACACTGTACGGTTGCTTGTTGACGATTGCCCTCGTAGGCTACCCTTCTGTCTCTAGGGGAAATGAACAAAGCCATCGCAAGGCGGCTGAGAACCTCCTGATCGTCATGGAGGTCGATAAGAGCCTGCCGAAGATTGCAGAACAAGTCGTTGAAACCCAACTCCAGCAAAATCCGCAGCTCGCTTCCCAGCGGGAGAGCTTCCAGAAGTTTTTTAACAAATATTTGAACTGGGAGAGCGTGAAGGAGGAGACGATCACCGTCTATACCCAAGAGTTCACCGAGCTAGAGTTGAAGAAGCTGACGGAGTTTTACAAGACCCCCCTTGGGAAGAAAGCCAATGAGAAAATGCCGCAACTTGTGTTCATATCAGGACAGATTGGCCTCAAGAAAGCCCAGGGGAATCAAGCAGAGCTACGTCAGATGATCGAAGAGAGAACGAAGCAGTAAGCGAAGCCATCAATACAGCGGGTGTGGTATGGCGGGATAGGGGCAGGCACCCGCAAGCCTGCAAGGTGTGGCCATATGGGCTCGTGGTCCTTGCTTTTACCTCGTGTCGCTAGTCTGCGTCGTAGGTTGGGCGTAGGTTGGGTCTGGTGTCGAGTGGCCTATAAGCGATGCTGGAAGGCCACAGGGGGAAGGATGGGACTCCTCACCCTGTGGCCGTGTGCTCATGCGTGGGCTGGCTCCTGGCTGGTCCAGTCGTCTGACCACCTCTTGCGCGCCTTTGCGATAGACGCAGACACAAATCAAGGCGCCATCGCTGGCGCACACGGCCCAGTAACGTGTGTTGCCGTACCGTTTGATCGTCATCGCACGTCCTCCCTACGGCTGTGGGGCAGAGCTGCGAACCCTGCCCCTCGTTGACGTTACTGGCCTTTGCACCACCGGCCATCAGCCATCTTGTGCGAGTACCAGGAGCGGCCATCCTTCGAGAAGCGCTTCAAGGCCGCCTTGTGCCGATGGCAGTAGGGGCTCTCGTCATGGTCGGCTTGCGTCGTGCGGTGGGCAGGTGGCTGCGGTGGGACCTGGACGCTGAGCCATTGTGACGCTTGCTCGACTTGCGCCTTAACGCTGGCGAAGTCCACACCGCGCAAGGTCACCATGACTTCATGGCCGTTCAAGGTGGCTTTCAGGGTAATACTAAGCACAACTTAATTGCAAATCTCGGGCCGCTCTATGTTGTCTTTGATTCTTATGAGGTGGCAGGTTCGTTCAGCATTGCTTACGAAATCGTAGCAGCGAACATTCCTAAGCCGGTTCCGGGGACACTCCATATCATTGTTCAAAAGTCGTAGCCCATTAGCGTGGCAAGGGGGAAGAGATATGCTCCGTTTTGCAAGCCCACTGACTCCTGCTGCCACGGCCATTTTCGTCGTTTGTCTGGAACTGGCCTCCGACGAGGTGCGCGATGGTGACCTTCCTGAGGCATGGCAGAAGGCGTACCCGCGCTCGGCCGCGTGCTTCACGCCCGCCCTGGCCCAAGCGACCCTACTGGACCTGGTGGACAAGCTGCAATTGCCCGAGGAGTATGTGCCCACCGACTACCACTGGCTGTTGATGTACGAGTGCCTGCAAGGGCAGATCGCGGCGCTCAACGATGCCCCCGTCCTCCCCCTTGTGGGCCTCCTGACGCGCCTGGCGACAGCCCAGGATGCGCTCTATCTCACGTTACCTCCCCGAGCGCAGGAGGTCGCGGGCTTCTCTATTAATTTTGATGCTCTGGTCGACATGTACTTCTGGGATACCGATTTCCTCCTGGACGCGGAGCAATTTGCCCGGCTCGAACCTGACGCGAAGGCGCACCTTGGCTTCAGTCCCAGCGTCGTCGGGGTGATCCAGGGACTCGCTCCCCGCCCCGACGAGCTGGTCTTGCAAAGGGCTGAGGTGTAGCCAACGCCCCAAAGCTACGCGGCCTCTGGGCGTGGCCCCCCCCTGTTTTGATAAGCAGTGTCCCAGGTTACGGCTCCCCAAACACCGCCCGATTCATCCGCTCCACGACACTGCGGGTGTGGGCTTCGCTCAGGTGGGCGTAGCGCTTCACCATGGCCAGGGTCTTGTGCCCCAACACCTCGGCAATCTCCAGGAGACTCGCACCGTTCATGGCGAGGTATGATGCTGCGGAGTGGCGCAGGTCGTGAAAGTGAAAATCCGTGATACCTGACCGCTTGACCGCCCCCTGCCACGCTGCTCGGATATTGGCCGGTCTGCCCCCTGTGGGGTCAGGAAACACCAGCGAGGTATGCAGCCGTCTGACTTTGGCATGTTGCTGCATCGCCGTGAGCGCTTGGCCAGTCAGAGGAACCGCTCGCCGCTCTCTGGTTTTGGTCTGGTGGAACGTCAACATACCGCGCTTCAGGTCCACATCGGGCCAGTGCAGCGTGAGCAACTCGCCCCTCCTAGCGCCCGTGGAGAGGGCCAGGACCACGATGGTATGCAGGGCCGGGTTCTGACTCTCTCGACATGCCGCAAGCAACTGGTGGCGCTCCTGGTCGCTCAGGAAGCGGACACGTCCGCGTGGTTCTCTGGGTTTGCGCACGTTGCGTATGGGGGAATCCTCTAACCATCCCCATTCCTGCACAGCTATGGAGAAGGCGTAACTCAAGGCGCTCAAATAACGGTTCACAGTGGATGCGGCCCGGTGCTCGCGAGTCAACATGTCACGGTGTTCGGCAATGCAGGCAGGGGTGATCTCCGCCAGCACACAGTGCCCCAGTTGCCCCCGCCACCAGAGCAATTGCTGGCCTTGCTTTCGGTGTGACTCGGGGGCCTTTGACGGGAGAATATCGCGGCAGTAGCGGTCAATCAGGTCAGCCAGCGTGTGACGCTTGGCTTCCGTAGTCGGAAGGTATCTACCCTCAAAGATGGCAGCCTCTGTAACCTGTACCCACTTGCGGGCATCAGAGAGTTTGGCAAAGATGGCTGAGATGGGTGGTGCGCCCTTGCGTCGCACTTGGACGCGATAGACTTGCTGACCGTTCTTGCCCAGACGTTGGACGATGGTTGCCATGGGTTGTGTCTCCCGTTAGTGCGGGTGACACTTTGGGGCAAAGGCGAGTCGATTGCACCACGATTGCACCATGGAAGAGGAGGGAGCCAGGCAAACCTCACCAATACAGGCGCTGATCGTCTTAAACTGGTGATTTATACATACCGCCATGGCCTCGCTGGCCCGTCTCACTAACCCTCTCTCTCCCACGCACGGCCTGTTGCTGCCCGGAATTTGGCAAAAATGTGCCATGGGGATGTAGGCGCTTCCGCCTAGACCGGTCCTAAAAAAATGGGCGTCTCTGCCGATGTGGTGCAGGGCATCTTCGGTTATCTTTATCGCAAATACAGGTTTCACCCAGATAGCCAGACTGCTGCTGGTGGAGACTCCCCTCCCTTCGCCAGCTGCATAGGCCGTGGGTTGGTAGGTCTGTTATAGGCCTACTGACCACGGCTGTCCCATCCTCTGGCTCTTCCTGTGTTCTCTTTTACCAAGTGTTGCATCCGTCTTATAATAGCCCCACATCCGCCACCATCGTGGCAGCGGAAGTCCAGGTGCGCTGTAAGGAGACCATGATGCCAGCAACTCACACGTTTGTTGAGCAACTGCGCCAGGCGCGCGATGCCACCCACAGCAAGAACCATCCGTATTTTCGGAAATGGGCCCAGGGCGAGTTGACTAAGCAGCAGATGGGCTTTTACCTGGTTATGCATTACCACTTCGTGACCGAGTACCTCAACTGGCTCGCGCATATGTGGGCGCATTGCCCGGTCGAGGAGGTCAAGCGCCACATCCTGGAGAATCTTTCGGAGGAAGAAGATCCCAGAGATCGTCATATGGATATGATTCTGGATTTCTGCGCTGCCTGTGGCTACACGCGCGAAGAGGTCCTTGGTGCCACGATGTTGCCCTGGACCGAGGCGCTCACCGATTGGGGATGGCGTGTGGTGACCCAGCGTCCCTGGCAGGTTGCCCTGACCGCTTTGACCATTGGGCTCGAATCGCAGCCACCCGAGATCTATCCCCCGCTGGTGGCAAGTTTCCCCAAACACTATGGATGGTCACTCGATGACCCTGCAGTGCGCTTTTTCGCTGGCCACGTTGAGGCTGACACTGTGCACGGCGCCCGGGGCTTCAAGATGGCAGAAAAGTACTGTGACACGCCAGAGTTACAAGCGGCAGCAGTTGCCGCGGTCGCGACAGCCTCCCACAAGCGCTGGCAGCACATGAACGGCCTCTATTGGTACACGCTCTATGGCCGCACGGATGATACACCAACGGAGTAGTGATTAGTGGCTAGTGGTTAGCGAAAAACCTGGTCTGTACTAACCACTAATCACTCACCACTGTTGTTAAATGTCAAAGTACAGCTTGAACTCATAGGGATGCGGCCGCAGGCGCACGGGATCGATTTCCCTGCCGCGCTTATACTCCAGCCAGGTTTCGATCACATCCTGCGTGAACACATCACCCTTGGTGAGAAACTCGTGATCGTTCTCAAGGGCGTTGAGCGCCCCTTCGAGCGAGCCAGGCACTGAGGGCACTTTGCTCAGTTCCGCCGGGCTCAGAGCGTAAATATCCTTGTCCAGCGGCTCACCGGGATCAAGACGGTTCTCGATGCCGTCGAGCCCTGCCATGAGCATGGCCGCAAAGGCGAGGTACGCATTGCAGGCCGGATCAGGGAACCGCACCTCGATACGTTTCGCCTTCGGACTCGGCGAATACATCGGAATACGCACCCCAGCGCTGCGGTTGCGGCTCGAGTAAGCCAGGTTCACCGGCGCCTCAAAACCAGGCACCAGGCGCTTATACGAGTTGGTCGTAGGCGCGACGAAAGCGCAAAGCGCCGGAGCGTGTTTGAGAATGCCAGCGATGTAGTGCAGGCACGTCTGGCTCACCCCAGAATAGCCATCCCCAGCAAACAGCGGCTCACCGCCCTTCCACAGGCTCTGGTGCGTGTGCATACCACTGCCGTTGTCATTGAACAGCGGCTTGGGCATAAACGTGGCCGTTTTATTGTGGCGGCGTGCTACCTGTTTGATGATGTACTTGTACCACTGGAGCTTATCGGCCATATTCACCAGGGAGTCGAAACGCATATCGATTTCCGCCTGCCCGGCCGTGGCCACTTCGTGGTGATGCGTTTCGACCTGGATACCCACTTCTTCCATGAGCAGGACCATCTCAGAGCGGATGTCTTGCTGGCTATCCATGGGCGGTACGGGGAAATACCCCTCTTTGTAGCGCGGCTTATAGCCCAGGTTGGGAGCTTCGGAGCGCCCGGTGTTCCACTGGCCTTCGTCGGAGTCGACGAAGTAGTAGCAGGAGTTTTCCGTACTGTCGAAGCGGATATCGTCAAACACGAAAAATTCTGCTTCCGGACCAAAGTACGCCACGTCGGCAATGCCACTGGCCTTCAAGAAAGCCTCGGCCTTTTTGGCGATGTTACGGGGATCACGGGAGTAGTTCTCGCGCGTCACCGGATCAACAACGTCACAAATCATCACCAGCGTGGGGTCTTTCAGGAACGGATCGATACGGGCTGAGTCAGGATCGGGGATGATGAGCATATCGCTGGCGTTGATAGCCTGCCAGCCACGAATACTGGAGCCATCAAAGCCATGACCATCCGTGAACAGCCCTTCAGTGAGTTCTCCGATCGGAACACTGAGGTGCTGCCAGAGACCTGGGAAGTCCATAAATCGCAGATCCAGGATCCTGGCTCCTTTGTTCTTGGCAAATGCAATAACCTCTGTGGGCGTCATGCTGAGTTTCCTCCTCTACTGGTACACGCCCTGTGTGCACGGCGCAGCCCCTAGGGGGCACTGGCGTCAGATGGCCTCTTCGCCGCGCTCTCCTGTACGGATACGAATGACCTCCTCCACCGGGGTCACGAAGATCTTCCCATCTCCAATGCTGCCCGTTTGGGCTGCAGCCATAATCGTTTCAATGACCATGTCTTCCAGGTGGTCAGGGATAATTATTTCTATCTTGGTTTTGGGGAGAAAGTCAACGACATATTCGGCACCACGATAGAGTTCAGTATGGCCGCGCTGCCGTCCGAAGCCACGCACCTCACTCACGGTCATGCCCTGAATGCCAGAGGCGTTGAGCTTTTCCTTCACCTCGTCCAACTTAAAGGGTTTAATGATTGCTTCAATCTTTTTCATGACTCGTTCTCCTCGGAAGTCTCGTCCCCATGCCGACCCGCCCTGCCACAGAATGGTAGCACAGACCGCCTGTGTCAGCACTCCTCCCCGTCCTCACCAGTCCAATGATGGCCACTGTGGGACTCATGACCAAGGCGTAGAGGGCGGTGACCGCAGCGAGAGCTACATTGTGACCAATGCAGCTCTCCTTGCGTTATTTCATAACTTGCCCTGAGGCTGAGGGATGGAGCTGAAAGTCCGGGTAGCCCAGCACGCCCATCTCTGGGCCGTCGAGTCCTTCGACCTCGATTTCCCTGCTGATGCGGATCGGTGTGATCAGGTTGCTAATTTTGAACCACACGTACGCCATCACAAAGCCAAACACCACAACCACAGCAGCACTAATCGCCTGCATGAAGAACTGCGAGAAGTCACCGTAGAGCAGCCCGCGGACACCGTCGGAGCCATAAGCCTGCACAAACCCTTCACGCACCACACCATTCCACCCCGCGCCGTACTCACCTGTCGCGAAGATCCCGACCGACAGCACGCCCCAGACTCCGTTGACACCGTGCACGGATATGGCGCCGACGGGATCGTCGATGCCACGCCTTTCCCAGAAAAAGACCGACACAACTACCAGCCAGCCAGCCACTGCTCCGATGATCACCGCACCGAGTGGATTCACAAAGGCACAGGGCGCCGTAATCGCCACCAGTCCAGCGAGCATCCCGTTGCAGCACATGGTTGGATCGGGCTTGAGGCCCTTGAGCATGAGCGTCACCATAGATGCCAGCGACGCGACAATGCCAGCGAGCATGGTGTTCACCACGACGAAACTGATACGCAGATCTGTCCCGGCAAGCGTCGAGCCCGGGTTGAAACCGAACCAGCCGAAGGCAAGAATAAATGTACCCAAAACTACTAAGGGCACGCTATGTCCCGGCATGGCCTGCGGCCGACCTTCGGCGTTATACTTGCCGAGACGTGGGCCTATGATCATCGCGCCAGCGAGCGCGATGACACCACCCATCGTGTGCACGACACCTGAACCTGCGAAATCAACTGCCCCATGCCCCAGACCCCAGTTGACACCGCCCTGGGCGAGCCAGCCGCCACCCCAGACCCAGTTAGCGTAGAGACAATACGGTAGTGCCACCCACAGGCCGTAGAGGCAGAAATTCTTCCAGGCCCAGCGCTCGGCCATCGCGCCGGTGGGGATCGTCGCGGTGGTGTCCATAAACACCATCATAAAGAAAAACAGTGCCATCACCCCCACGTCCCCAACAGCACTGCTCAAAAACCACCCCTTCAGACCGATAAGGCCATACGTGAATGCACCGGTTGCCTTGCCAGCGGCATCGACCGCTGCCCCCAGACCCCACCCTTCGCTCAGCGCAGAAAGGCCTGGCCCCAGAGATGGATACCAGCCGGGTGGTACCGGGCCGTTCCACCAATTCCCCCACCCAATGGCAAAACCGTAGACCCAAAAGGCGAAACAGCCGAGCGGATAGATCATCAGGTTCATGGCCGCCGTATGCGCGGCATTCTTGGCTCGACACAGCGCCGTCTCAACAAGCATGAAGCCGGCCTGCATGAACATGACCAGGAAGCCGGCGATCAGCACCCACACATAGTTGATTGAGTATAGGTTGTGGAGGATGCGATCATACAAATCGGTCGGCTTGAGTTGCTCAGGGACATCTCCCTTGCCATCGCTCGCTGGCATCGCCCAGACGCCAGAGGCACCGCCGGTGGGATCGGGCCAGGCCGGCTTCTGCGGATCATTCGTCGCCGTGAAATACGCCGGCAGGTTTGGCGCTTCCGCTGGGGCCTCACTCGCTGCCGGCGGCTGAGATTGCTGGGCGAACGACACCCCCCCATACACAATCATCCAAAGCCCCACGGCTAAGGACACAAACCTATACAGACCTCCTCCTCGTTCCATTGTTCCTCCCCTTGTTCCAGATACACCTGGATTGTGTAGCAACATACGACCCATCGATCCTGCTTAAGTTACGTCCTGCTACACCATGTAGCGAAACGTCGTGTAGAAACAAAAAGCAAGGCTTGAGCTGCCTCAACATCTGCAGCCTATTTGTCTACTGCTAAGCGCGCACGCAGCCTGTAGGTGTTTCAGTTGCACTTGCATGAAGACCTCTACACGTGTAGGAACAGCTTCACTGTGTTCGCAGCTTGCCCTATAATGAGAAATCAAAAAGCAATTCCTATGCCAAGCTACATTTTTGTCATAACTGATGTAACATCATAGGCTTATATAAGTTATGGTGATCTTTCGATAACAAGCATATAGAACAAAATTGTCGGATGAGAGACAAAAAATGTTTGGCAATGACGAGAATGTTATTTGTGCAGCGCGGCTCTACACTGCCCTCCTCTGCCCTTGGGCAGGGGAGGGGGAAGCCGATGTGAGCCTAGCATTCCATACTATATGCAAAGGAGGAGGTAGGTGTCATTCCTGTTGATCGTGCCATTTGTGCTCATACTCCTGGCAATTGCCCTGCTCCCACTGATCGTTCCACATTGGTGGGAATACAACTCCAACAAAGCCCTCGTGGCCCTCATCCTGGGGGTTCCGGTTGCTGGCTATCTCCTCCTGCAAGGTGAGACAGGGTGGCACCGTGTCCAGCATACCCTGCTGGAGTACGTGGAATTTATGGTGCTCCTGGGTTCACTCTACACAATCTCAGGCGGTATTGCCCTGCGCGGTGACCTGCAGGCCACTCCAGTGGTGAACGGCTGTTTCCTGGGGCTCGGGGCCCTCTTGGCCAGTATCATGGGCACAACTGGTGCCTCGATGCTGCTCATCCGCCCATTGCTCCAGACCAACTCTGAGCGTCGCTATGTCGCCCACACCGTCGTCTTCTTTATTTTTCTCGTCAGTAATATCGGCGGCTGTCTGACTCCATTAGGGGATCCACCGCTCTTCCTGGGCTATCTGCGTGGCGTCCCCTTTACCTGGACACTGTCCCTGTGGCCAGTATGGCTCACCATGGTGGTCATGCTGCTCGTGGTGTATGGCGTGTGGGATACCATCATGCATGCCCGTGAGAGCCCACAGGTGCTACGGCTCGACCGGACGCATATTGAGCCACTGCGCCTCCAGGGCAGCAGCAATTTCCTGTTCCTAGGTCTGGTTGTTACGGCTGTCGCGCTCGTCCCTTCGCCATGGCGGATGCTTCTCATGCTAGCGGCGACAGGCGGCTCGCTGCTCCTCGGCGGGACCGCAGCACGTCAGACGAACCAATTCACCTACGCGCCGATCATCGAGGTGGCAGTCTTATTTCTGGGTATATTTCTGACTATGGGCCCAGCGCTGGAATTTTTAGATCAACATGGGGCGTCCCTGGGAGTCAATACACCAGCCAGGTTTTTCTGGGTCACGGGTGTCTTCTCCTCCTTCCTCGATAATGCCCCAACCTACGTGACGTTTTTCGAGGCCGCACGGGCGCAGGCGAGTCTCATGCTCGATGGCCCAACTATAGCTGGCGTGCCGGACGTCTGGCTAAAAGCCATCAGTCTGGGCGCCGTCTTTATGGGCGCCAATAGCTACATCGGGAACGGACCGAACTTCATGGTGAAAGCTGTCGCGGAGGAGGCTGGCATCAAAATGCCGTCCTTCTTTGGGTACATGGCCTACAGCGGCCTCATTCTGATACCTCTCTTTGTGGGGATCACGCTTCTGGTGTTCTAGGCTAGAGGTCGCACGGCCCGTTCGGACACCTGAGGCATGCCTCCCGAGAGCCCCGACTTTTGCCCATGTGCACTCACACCTCTTTGCCATACTCGACCAGCTTGCGATAGAGCGTCTTGCGGTCGATCTGCAAGAGGTCGGCCGCCTCGGTTTTCTTCCCCTCAGTCCACTCGAGAGCGAGCAGGATATATTCGCGTTCGAGGTCCGCCAGTGTACAACGGCGCATCAGGGCGGCCTGTAAGCCCGCCACTTGCGGCTGGCTCCCCGTCAGGTGGGCTGGCAGATCGGCCGGCGTGATCTCCTCTCCCTGGCACAGCACCAGGGCCCGCTCCAGCGTGTTTTCGAGCTCCCGCACGTTGCCGGGCCAGGGATAGTGGAGCAAGAGACGCAGCGCCTCCTCGGACAGACGCCGCGCCTGTGGGGCATGCGCCGAACGCGCGAGAAAATGCTGGATCAACAGCGGCAGATCCTCAAGTCGTTCACGCAGGGGCGGAAGGTGGATGTCGACCACATTGAGGCGATAGAACAGATCCTGGCGGAACTGCCCGGCGCTCACGGCATGGCGTAAGTCCCGGTTCGTGGCCGCAATCACGCGTACATTCACCGTCTCGCTGTGAGTATCGCCAAGGGGACGAACGGCTTTGTCTTCGAGAACGTGCAGGAGCTTCGCCTGTAACGGCAGGGGAAATTCGCCAATCTCATCGAGAAAGAGCGTACCATTGTGGGCCGCAACAAAGAGTCCCTGCTTGTCGGTGCGCGCATCGGTGAAAGCGCCACGCCGGTACCCAAACAATTCGCTCTCCAAGAGATGCTCGGGGAACGCCGCACAGTTGACCGGGACAAACGGGGCGTGTTTCCGGCGGCTGTGATAGTGCAGCGTACGCGCGATGAGATCCTTCCCTGTGCCGCTTTCCCCGGTTAAGAGGACGTTCACGTGGTGGTCTTTCAGACGATCGACCAGGGCTAAAACGTGCTGCATCGCCTGGCTTTTGGCAATAATGCGATCAAAATGGTAATGTCCCTCGACCTCCCGTTGCAAACGTCGGATCTCCGTCCGCAGATATTTTTCCTCCAATGCCCGCTCGACGAGCAAGAGCAGGTCAGCACTCTTGAACGGCTTGGTCAGGTAATAAAACGCGCCCAAACGCATCGCTTCGACCGCTGTCTCGATGGTACCGAAAGCCGTGATCATGATGACCGCCAGGGTAGGGTCATGCTGTTTGGCACGACGCAGGACGTCCATACCCTTGATACCGTCGAGGACGAGATCGGTGATCAGGAGGTCAGGACTACCCTGCTCCAGAGCCGCCAAGAGGTCGGTCCCCTGCTGATACGCTTCGGCGGTGTAGCCCTCTTCCGTGAGTAGATCGACGAGCCAGGCGCCCATCTCGCGATCATCGTCCAGGACCACAATGTGCGCTCGCCTTGGGTGTCCTGCGCTCCCCATAGTGTTTTATCCTTTCTCCCAGTGCTGGCAGAGGATGCGCATCTGCACCACCAGCGGGTTGTACCGCTACCACACGCGCGGGCGGCAAGGACACAATGAACCGTGTTTCTTGCCCGAGTCGGCTCTCGACGCGTATCTCCCCGTGATGGCTGCGGACAATCTCATGGCTAATGGTCAGCCCCAAGCCAGTCCCTCCCGTCACACCTTTGGTGGTAAAAAACGGTTCAAAGATGTGCGGCAGATTGTGGGCAGGAATCCCTGCACCGGTGTCAGCGACCTCCACCTCGATATAGCCGGACGGACCTCTGAGCCCGGCTGGCTGGTAGCGCGTGCGCAGGGCGACCCGACCGGCTGGGCCAACCGCCTGGAGGGCATTCACACTCAGATTGAGGAGGACCTGCTGCAATTGTTCTGGGTCACCCATGACTGGCGGCAGCTCCTCGGTCAGTTCGAGCACAACCTCAACGTTCGCGGCGGCGCCCCGATCGCTCACGGCCTCCCAGACACGACGCACAATGTCATGCAGGTGGACCACGCGCAGGTGCGGCTCGGACCGGCGTGCCTGGGCCAGCAACTGGGTAATGAAGCCACTGATCCGGTCAATCTGGGAAACGATCACCTCAAGAAAGGCCCGATCTCTCTCGGGGAGGTGTTCCCGCCGTAAGAGCTGCTCAGCCCGGCCCTGGATGACGTTCAGAGGGGTGCCGATTTCATGCGCCAGGCGTGAGGCGAGTTTCCCCAAAGTCGCCAGTTGCTCGGACTGGCGCAGGTCGCGTTCGAGGCGCAGTTTTGCTTCGTTCTCGGCCTCCAAGGTGCGGTGGGCGGCCTCCAGGCGGAGGCACATATGGTCAAACTCGTGGGCGAGACGGCCAATTTCGTCCCGACGGGTGGTGGGAAGCCGCTGGGTGAAATGTCCTTGACCAATCGCTTCGACCTGGCAGGTGAGGGTGTGGAGGGGCTGGGCAATACTGCGTCGGACGACGACAGCGACAATACTGGCGAGGACGGCAAGCAGCCCCAGAGCGACCCCTAGGGCTACAACGATGCGCTCACGCAGCACACGGGTAAAAAACGGAAAATCTTCCAACACCAGCATGGCAGCGATGCCTTCCCTGGTGATAATCGGCTCAACGCGGTAGTAGCGCTGGACTAGTCCAGCCCTGAAGAGCCCCGCAGCTGGAGTCTGCGTGGTAATGACCTGCTGGATATTCACTTGGGGGAGCTGGTACTCCTGCAGCGTGGTCGAGCGCGCCACAATCTGGGCTGCGTGGTCATAGAACACCACATCGAGTACGTTCTCAAAGTCACTCAGGCTGGCGACGAAAGACGTAAAATACTGCCCCGGGCTGTCTGTGCGATCGATGAGCGTCAAGGCGAGGTGTAGGGTCCTGCTAATCGCTGCCACCTCCCGACGCACGTCATGCAGCAGGTCGGTCTGGATGCGCTTGACGCTCAGGTACAGATCAAGCCCCATGACCACCAATACGCCAAGTAAGAGATAACAGGTGAGTTTAGTACCAAGACCTATCATTGCCAGGACAGCTTACACAGCTCTTGGCCAGACAGGCACCGCGACTCCTGGCCCTGCTGTTAGTGCCATTGCTTTATGTCTCGTTATGCTTCCTCTATGAAGACGTGGATCAGCCAGTGCTGCCCCGCGCTCCTGCTCCATGTCTACGTTAGCTACCATTGTCGTGTATTGTGAGGTCCCCATGCAAGCGCGAGAGCATTGCCCTAGACAAAGCACATGCTCCAGAGGCTCCTCTCACGAGGGCAGTCCCTAGCTGGTGAGCTTGCAAGATGTTTGCCAGGAGGGAAGCGATACAGTACTGGTCTGTCCCGCAGCGGTGGCAAAGCACCCAGGAGAGCGATAGATACGGGGCAAAAAACCACACAAAAGAGTTATGACGGGGCATAATGCCCCTCTCCTAGAGCACCTATGCGCGATATTGCAAGGTGATAAGATGGCTCGACTTTTGCACATTCCTCTCAGGACAAGAGAGCGGAGAGGAGGGCAACCGCTCCCGGTGGGGGATAGCGGACATCGCACAGGGGGCGGTTGTGCGACAGACCTCTTCTCAAGATCAGGAGCGCTGTGGGTTCTAAGGGATTTCTAGATATTAGGCACTCCTTACACTGACGACTGTGGAGTATGGTGATATGAAGGCACATACGAACGCACAAATGCTCTATACCATCGTTGCCCTGGGCCTCGCGCTGGGGCTGTTGGGGCGGCTCATCCTGCAGATGGCCCGCCGGCAAGCCGCATGTCAGCAGAGACCCTACGATGGGTAAGTCTGTCTACACCGCCTGGGTGTTGATCTGGCTTGGGTGTCTGCTTGGGCTTGGTGTCCGTGCCGAGAGTACCTCGCCGGAGGTGCCGATTGTGAACTTATATCGCGGGGAGATTAATGGCAAGCTGTTCTCGGCCATGACTGTGGACACGATTCGCAGCCTACTTGGACCGCCTTCTGCCATCGAGGAGCCAGAGAGACGCCAGGAGGGCCAGGAGACACACATCCAGTATCATGCGTTAGGCCTCTCCTTTGAGATGCATCACACCAGGGAACAGGTACCCCTCCAGTGCTGGCGTGTGCATATTTACCTGACCAAAACCTGGGATACCAAGGCGGGCACGTTTTTTTTGCCTTTTCCAGGGCGTCTCTCGAAACAGGTGAGTCAGGACTGGACGCCACAACGGATCAAAACAGAATTTCGACAGTGGTCTCCAAAAAATGACCCACAGGAACAGGCTGCAACGCTGGTGCACAAGGATCAGAGAGCGCCGGCTGCTCAAGAAATATACCAGGTGCTCTATCTGGATATGTTGGACTTCCGGATTAATTTTTTCTATGCGCAAACTGCGCAACACCTGCATGCCATTCAGCTGACGCTGCCCCACACCGTGAAACCGAAGCCCTGGTGACTTCCAGAAATATGTGCCACATCCCCATAGACACAGGCAATACCCCGCCGCTGTAACTCGGCATGGACCAGAGGATTGAAATCGATCACCAGCACCTCATCCAGAAGTATGTAACGCTCTCCTGCACTGCAGCGGGGTTCTCTACAGGTCACTAATGTCTATTGCCCTATGATGACTGCTATCTCTGCTGTGCGGCTCCCCGACATCCTCTGAAGGCAGCTGTGCGGATCCCTGAGCGAGTCGCTGAAACGCCTGGCGTTGCTCAGCATGCCCCAACACACCTACCAGATCGCCAATGGCAAAGCGCTGCGTAGCCTCGGGGTTCAGTACCACAGTGCCATCACGAATCACAGCCACAACCGAGGCCCCTGTAGTGCTGCGAATGCGCATCTCCTGGATCGTGTGCCCGACCAGACAGCTCGTCTCTGCCACGTCGACCCAGGTGAGGTCCATCAAGTGGATTGCCCGGCGCAGATGGGTGAGCGTCTGCGAGCCGGTTGGCGTCTGGTACAGCGGCGCATAGAGTTCTTCCCGGACGGCGTCGGTGTAGTGCTGAATGTCGGTTGCCGGCACATCCAGGGCTAACAGGGCTTGCCGCACGATTTCTAGGCCGGCTTCGAAGTACGGTTGGACCACCTCAGACACACCCAGACGGTGAAGACGCTCCATCTGCTCCACGCCTTCGGCACGCGCCACAAGGGCCAGGCCTGGAGCGAGCTGGCGCACCTGGGTGACGATTGCCTGGGCCACAGTGACCGATGGGACAGTGAGAATCAATAATCGGGCCTGGGTGACCGCTGCCGCTTCCAATACCACAGGATGGCTGGCGTCACCATAGATCACCGGCATACCAGCGGCATGGCATTCCTGGACCCGTCGCTGGTCCAGGTCCACGACCACAAACCCCAGGTCCAGGCGCTGCAGCACGCTGGCGACGTACTGTCCCACGCGTCCCCCACCGGCAATAACCACATGCGCGTGCAGGCCGGTGCGCGGCAGATCGATGATGCGCACCGGCGCGGCTCTGCTCCAGCGTTTTCTGAGTATATCCAGGAGGCTTACCAGGCGGGCAGCAAAGGGCGTCAACACGATGGTGACCAGAGCCGTGGCTAATACCAGAGCGTAGAGCTCTCGGGAAATAGAACCAGTATTGAGCCCGACGCGCGCCAGGACGAACGAAAACTCCCCGATCTGGAACATGCCGAAGCCGACGGCGAGCGGCACCACGTTGCCATAGCCGAAGAGACGTGCCAGCCCACCACATATGAGTCCTTTGCCGACGGCCACGAGCCCCACTACCAGCGCTACTGTGCCCAGATGGGCTACCAGAAAGGCGGGATCAAGCAACATGCCGACCGAGACGAAAAAGAGCAGGCCGAAGAGGTCACGTAAGGGCATGATATCGCCAAGCGCCTGATGGCTGTACTCCGACTCACTGATGACCATACCGGCCACGAAGGCCCCAAAGGCAAAGGAGAGGCCGGACAGATAGGTCGCGTACCCTGCGCCAAGACCCACCGCAGTGACTGCGAGGAGAAATAACTCACGCGAATTCCAGCGCGTCACGTAGGCCATCAGGCGCGGCACGATGCGGGTGCCAACAATGATCATCCCGGCAAGAAAGAGCGCGGCACGCAGGACCGCCAGTCCGACAAGTGGCAGACCAGTCTCGAGGTTATGTAATTGTGGCAGGATAATCATCAGCGGTACGACCGCCAGATCCTGCACCAGCAGCATACCGATCATGACCCGGCTCGACAGGGTTCCCAGGAAGCCCTGGGCTATCAGGGTCTTGAGAATGACCATAGTGCTGGAGAGGGCGATCAGCGCCCCGAACCACACCGAGGCCAACCATGCCCAACCCAACAGCCAGCCAATCCAGACCCCATAGGCGATAGTGAGCCCAATTTGTAATGGAGTACCGAGTAGCGCGATCGTACGGACAGGTTGCAGTTCCCGCAGGGAAAATTCTATACCCAGCGCAAAGAGCAGCAGCGCTACGCCGATCTCCGCCAGTAACTCGACCTGATGGATCTCTGTCACCGTCACGCCACCAGTGTACGGACCAACCAATACCCCAGCCAGAATGTAGCCAAGCAGCAATGGCTGGCGGAGCCACTGCGCTACGAGGCCGCCTAGCAGCGCCGCCATCACAATAATGACAATATCTGCAGCAATCCCCATCGACCTCGCTCCTGGCCCCTGCCAGCACATCGCTCCCCATAGCAGTGCAGAGAGAAATTAGTTGACGACTTCTACGCGCGCCTGGAGCTGGTCGAGATGGGCATGTTTGAGCTGCACTATGACATCGGCATCATCACTCAAGAGCACCTCGACAACTTGCCGTAGATGTTGTGCGGCTAAAATTCTGGGTAACAGGACATAGTCTGCGCCTTCGGCATACATCTCCAGGGCTCGGCTCGGACTCTCGGCGGTAACGACGATTTTCGCATGCGGACAAATGGTCTGGATCTGCTTGATCATTTGCAAATTGTCCGTGCCGACCAGGATATTGTCGGGGACAGTCGAGATGGCCACTTTGGCTTCATGCATACCTGCATGATGTAAGGTATCCATATGGCTGATATCGCCGTAGATCGACTGCATACCGAGCGCCCTGAGTTTGATATGCACTTCCGGATTAAAATCCAGCACGAAAACATGATCTTTTTTGATGCTGCTGGTTGGCTCTTCCTGGTGCTCATCGGCTTGTAACTCATGGATAAAAGAACTCGCCACGCGAAAGAATCCCAAGAGGGCGATGTGTCTTTCCGCTGCTGGACTGACCATGGCATCATCTGGATGGGTGACGATATCTCTGAGACCAATGCCTTGTAAAAACCTACTGATTGTCTTCTGGAGTGGATCGCTATATTGAATCATGTACGTTGAGACGATAGACGTGATCACAAACACGAAGATCATAATGGACAAGATCTGTCTGTCGATATGGCCTGCGGTCACGCCAATGGCCGCAATCACCAGCGAAAACTCGCTCATCTGCGACAGGTTGATGGTCGTCAGCAGGCTCACACGATGGCCATTGCGCAGGGTATAGAGGAGAGGGTAGACCGAGAGAAAACGCGACGCGATCAGGAACAGCGCCGCCAGCACCGCCAGTGCCAGGATAGCTAGGTTGTTCAGGGGGTTGGGGATACCCATACCCAGCGCCACGAAGAACAGGGTGATAAAGAAGTCGCGAATGCTGACAATCTTGGCAATGACATCGAGGTTATAGGGGAACGTAGAAATGGTCACCCCAGCAATCAAGGCCCCCATTTCGGGGGAGAGCCCGAGTCCGCTCGCGGCGCCGGCCACGAGAAAGCACCAGCCCAGCGAGGCCACGAGGACGATTTCTGGCAACTTCGCCACGGATTTGAAGAGTGGTGGGAGCAGGTACCCACTGGCGAGCAAGCTCGCAACAACGAGGAGGCCACCTTTGGCGAACGACCACAAAATCTGTATGACATCAGGATTCGCCAGGTTGGGTTGCACCCCGAGAATGACAATGGCCCAAATGTCTTGAAAGACGAGGATCCCCAGGGTAATTCTGCCCGCCAACGTGTCCAGCTCAAATTTGCTATACAACAGTTTGACCACAATGGTGGTGCTACTCAGCGCACAGCACGCTGCGAGATAGAGCAGGTCATAGGTGCCGTTGCCGATACCGTACCCGAGCAGGGCAAAAAACCCAAGGCCCAGTGCCGTACACAGGAGGAACTGAAAGAGGCCCGAGAGAATCAAGGATTTCCCCGATTCTTTGAGCTTTTTCATATCAATTTCCAGACCGATCATAAACAGCAGGATAATGAGGCCAATCTCGGAGATGACCTGGATATCGGTCTCACTTTTCACCAGGCCAAAACCCATCTGCGGTCCGATGAGCACGCCTGCGACGATATAGGCTAAGAGCAAGGGTTGGCGGGCGGCATGGGCCAGAAAGGCGAGCACAGTGGCCGCCAGGATACTCATGCCGATGCTCGAGATCAGGGTGTGATCATTGCTGTCATTGCCAGCGGCCAGGACAACGTCGGGGAACACCGCCACGCCGGTAGTGATGAGAACGCACAGCCAGACCTGAGGCCTGCAAGGGAATCGCCAGGCGCGCAACCATACCGGCGCGCTCAGGAGCGCTCGTAACATCACAGCATCCATAGGGCTTCTCCAATTGTGAAGGTTTTCATCCGTGTGCATCTTGATCATAACAACCGGTGCATTTCCCATCATCGTGGGAACACAGCGAATGCAATCGAGGGGACGAGCATATAAGCCAGACCTACACGCCTCTAAAGTTGGCGCAGGAGAGGCCTCCCTGTGGTATGCTCTGCTGTCTCGCCCTCCAGCCCTGGTATACTGTGAGCCAATGGGTAAGGAGATGAGCAACTGGGGGCTGTTGCGCAATAGTTTGTTTACTCATGACGAGGCGAAGAGCGGCCCCTAGAATCACGCAGGCTGCTCAGAACGATAGTGCCGAGGTAGCCCACAACCAGCGGCAACACGGAATGGTCACTGGTCATATTGAAGTAGGGCGGGAGAAAGAGATCATTGCTGACCAATAGTGCCAATGCCACTGCCACCAATCCGTCACCAAGGCCGCCTGTACAGGTGGTCTTGGCGATGGACACGCTATAGAGCACAAAGCTTGGCAGGTCGATAAGCGCCATAAGCGCCTTGACACCGAGCGTCCTGCTGCCCACCATGAGGAGGGCAGCGCCATAGCGGCCTTTCCAGAGCCGCGGTATTTGATGCATCTCCCTCTCCTTGGCACCCCAGGATGAGCAACATGGCGGTAGTATAGCAGATTGTGGACATGCAGGAACAGCGCGAGCAACCAGCGTCGCACCTGGAGCCGCATGGTGGGGGAATGTTCCCCTTCCCCCGCACGTGACTGGGAGATGGTGTCATCCATGCTTACCTTCAGCGCTCCAGATCTGGCTCACCGTCCACACCCGCCGGACACACGTGTGAGGCGCCGGCGCATAGAAGCCGTTCGGTAAAGGCGGGGCCATAACATTAAAAATCCTACGCAACGCCTGGTAACTATGGCATACTTCCCGAGGTCGCTCGTGCCATGGTGTCCGAAGTATGCAACAATGAAAATTGTAAGGATTTGTATCTTACAGAAAAACTGAGGCTATGGCCTATGGCAACGATACGTGTCCTCTCCGCACCCCTCCCGAGACCCTGCACACCTCTACCACCCTCACATCTTTCAGAAAGGAAGAGTGATGCGGTTGTTTGACGCCGCGTTCAGTAGAACATCTGACCAGCATACGGCAAACGGACGCGCATTGATGAGTGTTGGCTTTGCTTTGCTCGTCGTGCGGGCCTGCGGGGTGGTCTATGGAGATATTGGAACCTCCGTCCTCTATACCCTCCGGGAGATTTTCTTTGGGGCCCATACGTACGGCCTGGTGCCGATCACGCGGGACAGTATCTTGGGTGCTGTGTCGCTCATCTTCTGGGCCCTGTTGCTGCTGATTACGATCAAATATATTGGCTTTGTGCTGTATGCCGACGATCATGGTGAGGGCGGCGTGTTTGCGCTCTTAGGACTGCTCAGTGGCGTGAAGTATCTCGGCGCCGGCCTGGTGAGCGGCATGCTGCTTCTGGCGGCAGGGTTGCTGTATGGCGATGGGCTGATTACGCCCGCGATTTCTATTCTCTCGGCCGTCGAAGGTCTGGAGTATATGACGGAGCAGTTCCAGCCCTACGTCACCTGGATTGCCGCGGGTATTGTCCTGGCACTCTTTGCAGTACAACGTACAGGGACAGCCAGGGTGGGGTTATGGTTTGGCTGGTGCACGGTGCTGTGGCTCGTCAGTATCGGCCTGTGTGGGGCGGTCCTGATCTGGCGTCATCCGCAGATTCTCCTGGCCGTCAACCCCGTGTACGGCATCACCTTTCTCACCAGGCTGGGTTGGGCCCACAGTCTGGTAGTCCTCGGGTTCGTCATGCTGGCGGTCACTGGTGGGGAAGCTATGTATGCGGACATGGGACACTTTGGTCGTCTACCCATTCAGGTGGGCTGGCTAGGGCTCACCTATCC
>Ga0081455_10000450_pt1 | contig 54201 bp, 45 predicted proteins | sample TabmetS3T2R1_FD_70207 | JGI IMG/M metagenome (GOLD analysis project Ga0081455, IMG submission 70207) | Tabebuia heterophylla rhizosphere microbial communities from the University of Puerto Rico - S3T2R1 | ecosystem: Host-associated > Plants > Roots > Rhizosphere ...
GCGTTCGGCCGGCTCGACCTGCTGTTCAACAATGCGGGAATCGGCGCGCCGGCCATTCCGTTCGAGGATGTCTCGGCGGAACATTGGCAGGCCGTGGTCGACACCAACCTGACGGCGCCGTTCCTGTGCACGCAGCACGCCTTCCGCATCATGAAGGACCAGACCCCACGCGGCGGCCGCATCATCAATAATGGTTCGATTTCGGCACATGCACCGCGGCCGTTCTCCGCCGCCTATACCTCGACCAAGCACGCGATCACCGGACTGACGAAATCCACCGCGCTCGACGGCCGCGCTTACGACATCGCCTGTGGACAGATCGACATCGGCAATGCCGCAACCGACATGACCCAGCGCATGGCGACGGGCGCGCTGCAGGCGGATGGCCGGACGCAGCCGGAACCGCGCATGAATGTGCAAGCCGTGGCAGACGCGGTCGTTTACATGGTGGGCCTGCCGCTCGACGCCAATGTGCTCTTCATGACTGTCATGGCAACCAAGATGCCGTATGTCGGGCGGGGTTAGCGCGCCAACGCCATCACGATCTCGCGTGCATTGTGCTGCATCATTTCGATGTAGGTTGGCGCAGCACCGTCCGTTGCCGTCAGCGCATCCGAATAGAGTGTGCCACCGATCGTCACGCCGGTCTCTTCGGCGATCCGCTTCAGCAAAGCGGGGTTCGACATGTTTTCCAGAAACAGCGCGCCGCTCTTCTGGCGCCTGATTTCTCCAATGATGCGGGCCATATCCCGGGCCGCGGGCTCGGCGTCGGTCGAGGTGCTCTGCAAGGCCACGACGTCGATGCCGTAAGTGTCCGCGAAATAGCCGAAGGCTTCATGATTGGTGATCATGCGCCGCCGATCGGCCGGGATGCTTGCGATGGCGGCCTTGATGTCCCGATCGAGCTGCGCCAGCCGAGCGAGATAGGTCGCGGCATTCGCCTGATAGGCTGCTTGCCCGGCCGGATCAGCGGCGATCAGACCGTCACGGATGTTCGCGACGTAAATCATGGCATTCGCGACCGACTGCCAGGCATGCGGGTCAAGGCGGCCGTTCCCCCCGTTGCTTGCACGCGGCGTCATGCCCCGGGTCGCAACAATCACCTGCGGTTTGCTGCCCGAGGCCGCAATCAGCCGGTCGAGCCAGCCTTCAAATCCGAGACCGTTGACGACGAGCAGCCTTGCGGCCTTGACGGTGCGCGCGTCGGCCGCCGACGGCTCGAAGACATGCGCATCACCATTGGCGCCGACCAAATCGGTCACCTCGACGCGATCGCCACCAATGTTTTTGACGAAATCGCCGAGAATCGAAAAGCTCGCGACGACCTTCAGTTTGTCCTGCGCCGCGCTCGGCACCGCTGTGGCGACCAGCACGGCCGCGGCAATCAACACCTTGAACAATCTCATGGCGTTCCCTGCACGAACTGCGATCAAAGCCGCAGCCCGCATCACTCCAGCCGGTCGGCTTTGCGGAGCTCCGGAAACAGCTTCATCCAGAGCAATGCGACGAGGATCGTCCCGATTCCGCCGAGCAGCGCGGCCGGCATTGCACCCAGCAGCGCAGCGGTGACGCCGCTTTCGAACTCGCCGAGCTGATTGGAGGCGTTGACGAACAGAAAGTTCACGGCGCCGACCCGGCCCCGCATATTATCGGGTGTCGCCACCTGCACCAGTGTAATTCTGATCACGACGCTGACGGTATCCGCCGCGCCCATGACCGCGAGCGCCACCAGCGACAGCAGGATCCACGGCGACAATGCGAACACGACGGTCGCCACGCCGAACACGATCACCGACTGAAACATCCGGATGCCGATCTTGCGGTTGACGCCGTGGCGGGTGAGAAACACCGTCATCAGCAACGCGCCGATCGCAGGCGCCGAGCGCAGCGCGCCCAAGCCCCATGGGCCGGTTTCCAGAATTTCGCGCGCATAGATCGGCAGCAGGGCGGTCGCGCCGCCGAGCAGAACGGCGAACAGATCGAGCGAGATGGTGCCGAGGATAGCCGGGTTGTTCCGCACGAAACCAACGCCGGCGAACAGATCTGCAAATGTCGGCGGGTCCTTTGCGGCGACCGGCCGGTCGAGCTTGATCAATCCGTTCAAGATCGAGGCGAGCAGCCAGAACACCGCCATCAGCACATAGGGCGCGCCGGGTGAGACCACATAGGTCAGGCCGCCGATCATCGGCCCGGTGATGATCGCGGTCTGGAACGAGCCGTTGGACACGGCGCTGGCGCGCTGGACCAACCCCTCCGGCGAAACGCCGGCGAGCAACGCCGATTGCGCCGGGCTGCGGAAGGCTGTCGCGACGCCGAACACCCCCATGGCGGCAAAGATCCACGGCACCGTCAGCCAGCCGCCGAATGTGCCCCAGGCCAGGAACACCGCGACCGTGCCCTGCAGCAGCTGGCACGCCTGCACCACCCGCTGCCGGTCATAACGGTCGGCAGCGTGGCCGGCGATGAACACAAGTATCGCGGTGGGAAGAAACTGGAACAATCCGGTCAGGCCGAGATCGAACGCGCTGCGGGTCATGTCGTAGACCTGCCAGCCAACCGCGACGGTCGCGATCTGGCTGGCCAGGTCCGAAAACACCCGGCCGCTCGCAAACAACAGAAACGGACGGTGCCCAAACAGTCGGGCGGTCGGGTTCGTCGCGGCAAGTGACATCGGCAAACCATGTTGGCGACGTCAGCGCGGGCATCCGTCGAGAGGCATTCGGGCGCCCTTAATGACGGAGGAGCGGCCTTTCGTCAAAGACTTAAGCCGGTCGTTCGGCTGCAGGACTGCTCTGCAAATCTTGCGTTCGCGGCGGGCGAACGGGATACTCGACCAGGGGATTCGTTGGCATCGGCATGCGACATGAGCCACCGAAATTGCTTTCCCGCATGGGGCACATGCTGCAATTACAATCCGCGTTCGGAATTCTTGCGCTGCTGGCGATCGCCTGGGGGCTCAGCGAAAAGCCACGGGCTGTGTCGGCGCGGCAGGTTGGCGCCAGCTTCGCGCTGACGCTCGTCACCGCGCTCGTGCTGCTCAAGGTGCCTGCCGTTGTCACCGGCTTCGGCGCCATCAATGACGCGGTGGGCGCCATCGCCGCGGCGAGCCGCGAGGGCACCTCGTTCGTGTTCGGCTATGTCGGCGGCGGCACCCTGCCCTTCGATCCCAAGGTCCCGGGATCGGATTTCATCCTGGCGTTTCAAGCGCTGCCGATCGTGCTGATCATGAGCGCGCTAACCACGCTGTTGTTCTACTGGCGGGTGCTGCCGCCGATCGTGCGGGGCTTCTCCTGGCTGCTGGAACGCACGCTCGGCGTCGGCGGCGCGGTCGGGCTGTCGACCGCAGCCAACATTTTCCTCGGCATGGTGGAGGCGCCGCTCTTCATCAGGCCTTATCTGGCCGATCTGACGCGGAGTGAGCTGTTCGTCGTGATGACCGGCGGCATGGCGGGGATCGCCGGCACCGTGCTCGTGCTTTACGCGGTGATGCTGGGACCGCTGATCCCGGATGCGTCAGGGCATCTGGTGATCGCCTCCGTGCTCGGCGCCCCGGCGGCGATCCTGATCAGCATCCTGATGGTGCCGGAGACCGAGGAGCGTCGCACCGGTGGTATGCTCGCGGCCGATCAGCCGGTCGCGTCAAGCACGATGGATGCGATCGCCAAGGGCACCGCATCGGGCGTGGAATTGCTGATCTATGTGATCGCGATGCTGCTGGTGCTGGTGGCGCTGGTCCATCTCGCCAACGCGATCCTCGGCCTGCTCCCCGACGTTGCGGGCGCCCCGATCTCGCTGCAGCGCATGCTCGGTTATGTGATGGCGCCGGTGTGCTGGCTGATGGGAATCCCCTGGAGCCAGGCCGTCACCGCGGGCAGCCTGATGGGAATCAAGACCGTCCTGAACGAGCTGTTGGCCTATGCCGATCTTGCGAAACTGGCGCCCGGCACGCTCGATCCACGGTCCCGCCTGATCATGCTCTATGCGCTGTGCGGCTTCGCCAATTTCGGCAGCCTCGGCATCATGATCGGCGGCCTGACGGCGATGGCGCCGACACGGCGGGAGGATATTGTTTCGCTCGGCGTGAAGTCGATCGTCTCGGGCACGCTGACCACCTGCCTGCTCGGCGCGATCGTCGGCGCCCTGACCTGAGATGGCGGCGGGCGGTTCAGGCCCGGGCCGCGACCCAGTAGCCCGAACAGCGATCGCTTCCGGAATAGCCCGCCCAGGTGCCGCGACCGCTGGCTCCAGTCAGCCTGCCGGTGCCGGCTGCGTATTTGTTGCCGGCGGCAACGGAGGCGCGGACCTTGCCGTTCGAAGCCACACGGCCGGTAAAGCGCACCAGCATGGGATGGCTGACGACGCCATTGGTGACCTGCACCGTGAAGTCATAGGTGCGGTCGCACGCACCACGCTGGGTGACGAAATTCAGATTCCAGGACCCGTCGTAAGTCATCGATGCGGCGGCGGTGCTGGAATTTGCGGCAATCAAATAAAGCGCGAAGCAACCCGCGAAGAGGATTTTGCTGGCCATCACCAACCCCTGTCTGACAATCCGGAACAAGGCTACACGGCATTGGTTGCAGCACGGTGAAAATGGTTCATCCTCCTTGAGGGTGCCTGGGCTCAGCGCGCCGGCGCCTGCGCCTGTTGTGACTGCCAGGTCGACCCATATTCGGCAGGAATGACCTGGACACGATGGATGTGATCGATCAGGCCAATACTGGCGAAGGCCTGAGCCGCGCACAGCATCGTGAGCATCCGCCGGGCCCGAGCAGTCCCGGCCAACCCCTGGCCGTAGAACACGAACAGCGCACACCACAGCGCCATCACCGGCAGGATGACGATCATGTAGTGGCGATGGGAGCCGGCACCGAGCATCGTCAGGAGCGTCAGCGGGCCGCCATAGCCCCACAGTGACGCGGTGATCAGGTTGGTCGCCTCCGACGTCCCGATGAGTGCGCCGCGCCATGAGGGCGCTTCCGTCATGGCGCGGCGGAGCGCCATCAGCACCGTCACGACCAGCACACCGACGATGAGGAGATGCGCAATCGCCATGAGGTAGGACGGATAACCGGCGATGTTTGGTCCATGCAGGAACCGCAACATCTCACCCCAGCCCAGCGTGTATTCGATGTTGAGGCCGAATGGCTGCATCAGCCAACGGCTGAAAAAGGTCAGGATTGGCGCACGCAGCTGCACATGAGCATCGGTACCGTGTGACACCGCGATGAACCAGGGCACCGCTGGGAGCGCACCGATCACGCTGCCGGCTAGCCAGGCCGCGAGCGAGAACGGGCGCCGGCCGTCGAGGCAAGTCCAGACCAGGACCGCAATGACGAGCAAGAACACGCCAAGATGGACCTGGGACATCAGCGCACCGAGCAGGCCCCAGCCGAAGGCAGCGAGCGGGTGCTTGCGCGCGTGCCAGCATGCGAGGAATGCGACGAAGAACAGGGGCAGCACGCTCGGCGGCCAGATTTTCCGTTCGAAGACGATGGCGAGCGGATTCAGCGCCCACAACGCCAGGCTCCAACGCCAGAATTCACGACCCTCGGGAGCGATCGCGAAGCGGATGAAGACCGCAAAACCGATCAGGGCAAGCGCGTTCATGCTCTGGACGGTGCTGGCCAACGCGGGTGGCGAGTTGATTGCGAACGTCTTCACGAGCAGACCGAACACCCAAAGGCTGAGGCCGGGATTTGGCGGACCGAAACTGCTGCCCATGCCGACCGCTTCCCATCCGCCACCACTGGCCATCGCCGTGGCGTGGGCAAACGTCCACTGCTCGTCCTCTTTCCATTCGATGTCCTGCGGATAGAGAAGGCGCAGCGCCACGCCGATGGCGAGCGCCACGGCAAGGCCGACGACACCCCGGTGCCGTAGCCGCGCAAACATGTCCAAAAGCCCCGCCCCAACCAATCCTTGCGGAGCAACTCGCCAAGCCTGGCGAGGTGCAATCCAGGCAGGCTATTGGAAACCTGCATCCCGCACCAGCGCCGTCGCCAGATCCTTGGCGCCGATCATCAGGAGGTGCGGGCCGCGGCAGCCCTCAGTGCAGACGGAATTCGCCGTTGATCGCGCGCAGTTCGGCCGGCTTGATCAGCCGCGAATGGGCGACCGTGACCGAGAACAGCGGTCCTTCGAGCTTCTCCTGCCAGAAGGCCAAGAAATCGTGCAGCGCCGGGAATTTCGGAAACAGATCATAATCCTGCCAGACATAGCTTTGCAGGAGCCAGTTCCGGTCCGGGCGGCGATAGACGATCTCCGCCGTGGTCAGGCCATAGCCCTGGACTTGCTTGGCAAAGTCCTTCGAAACCATTCCAACCCTCCAGTCTTTCGGCCGGGCACGCTTCGAAGTCGCAATCTCGATTCGTAGTTCCAGCCGCACCTGAATGTTGCAGTTCCACGACAATGCAGTACAAGCCTAAAAGTTTAAATTGGTGTTGATATTCAAGGCATTAGCAGCATCTTAGCTGGTCTGCTAACAAGCCAAAGGACTACCCGTTAATAACGATTAAGGATTTTTGGCAGCCTCAAGCTTTGAGTGCTAATTTTTCACAACCGCCCCTTGATCTGGGCTAAAGAGCGTTTTATGTCCGCAGCGGTCGCGCTGCTGGCACTCGCCTGGCACGACTGCCAGTGCAAAAAACCTCAACATTTACATCCCTTTAGGAGAACGAGCGATGAAATTCCGTCCGCTTCACGATCGCGTTGTCGTCAAGCGCGTCGATGCCGAAGAGAAAACGGCCGGCGGCATCATCATCCCCGATACGGCCAAGGAAAAGCCCTCGCAGGGCGAAGTCATCGCCGTGGGCCCCGGTGGCCGCGAAGAAAACGGCAAGCTGGTCCCGATCGATATTCGCGTCGGTGATCGCGTGCTGTTCGGCAAATGGTCGGGCACCGAAGTCAAGATCGACGGTCAGGACCTCCTGATCATGAAGGAAAGCGACATCATGGGCGTGCTCGAAGACACCGCCGCCCGCAAGAAGGCCGCTTAAGGCAACGCCGAGTCCCCTCATCCTGAGGAGCCGGCACCGCCGGCGTCTCGAAGGATGAGGCCCCTGAGCCAACCATCTCATCCTTCGAGACGCGGACAAGAGGTCCGCTCCTCAGGATGAGGATCGATATCCAGAGGAACGGAAAAACATGTCAGCGAAAGAAGTGAAGTTCTCGGTTGACGCGCGCGACAAGATGCTGCGCGGCGTCGATGTCCTCGCCAATGCGGTGAAGGTCACGCTCGGTCCGAAGGGCCGCAACGTCATCCTCGACAAATCGTTCGGCGCCCCGCGCATCACCAAGGACGGCGTCACCGTCGCCAAGGAGATCGAGCTGGACGACAAGTTCGAGAACATGGGCGCCCAGATGGTGCGCGAAGTGGCCTCCAAGTCGGCCGACGCCGCCGGTGACGGCACCACCACCGCAACCGTGCTGGCCCACGCCATCGTCCGCGAAGGCGCGAAGTCGGTTGCCGCCGGCATGAACCCGATGGACCTGAAGCGCGGCATCGACCTCGCCGTGGACGCGGTCGTCGAGCACCTCAAGACCAACTCGAAGAAGGTCACCTCGAACGAGGAAATCGCCCAGGTCGGCACCATCTCCGCCAATGGCGACGCCGAGATCGGCAAGTTCCTCGCCGACGCCATGAAGAAGGTCGGCAATGAAGGCGTGATCACGGTGGAAGAGGCCAAGAGCCTCGAGACCGAACTCGACGTCGTCGAGGGCATGCAGTTCGACCGCGGCTACATCTCCCCCTATTTCGTCACCAACGCCGACAAGATGCGCGTCGAGATGGAAGACGCCTATGTCCTGATCAACGAAAAGAAGCTGTCCTCGCTCAACGAGTTGCTGCCGCTTCTTGAAGCCGTTGTTCAGACCGGCAAGCCGCTGGTGATCATCGCCGAGGACGTCGAGGGCGAAGCCCTTGCCACGCTCGTGGTGAACCGTCTCCGTGGCGGCCTCAAGGTTGCGGCCGTCAAGGCTCCGGGCTTCGGCGATCGCCGCAAGGCCATGCTGCAGGACATCGCGATCCTGACCGGCGGCACCGCGATCTCGGAAGATCTCGGCATCAAGCTCGAGAACGTCACGCTGCAGATGCTCGGCCGCGCCAAGAAGGTGATGATCGACAAGGAAAACACCACGATCGTCAACGGTGCCGGCAAGAAGGCCGACATCGAGGCGCGCGTCGCCCAGATCAAGGCGCAGATCGAGGAGACCACCTCCGACTACGACCGCGAGAAGCTGCAGGAGCGTCTCGCCAAGCTCGCAGGCGGCGTCGCGGTGATCCGCGTCGGCGGCGCGACCGAGGTCGAGGTCAAGGAGCGCAAGGATCGCGTTGATGACGCGATGCATGCGACCCGCGCGGCGGTGGAAGAAGGCATTGTCCCGGGCGGCGGCGTCGCCCTGCTCCGCGCCACCGACTCCTTGAAGAAGATCCGCACCCAGAACGACGACCAGAAGACCGGTGTCGAGATCGTCCGCAAGGCCCTCTCCGCCCCGGCCCGCCAGATCGCCATCAATGCCGGTGAAGACGGCTCGGTGATCGTCGGCAAGGTTCTGGAGAAAGATCAGTACTCCTTCGGCTTCGACGCGCAGAGCGGCGAATACGTCAACCTCGTCTCCAAGGGCATCATCGACCCGACCAAGGTCGTGCGTGCGGCGATCCAGAACGCGGCCTCCGTGGCCGGCCTCTTGATCACCACCGAGGCAATGGTCGCCGAACTGCCGAAGAAGAACGCAGCCGGCCCCGCAATGCCTCCGGGCGGCGGCATGGGCGGCATGGACTTCTGAGTCCAGCTTCTCCACGTCAGAGAAATGCGGAAGGCCCGGGAGCAATCCCGGGCCTTTTGCTTTGTGTGCGGCGTCAGAAGTCAGCCGCCCCGCTGATCTAAAAATGCTCAAAGCCGGCAAGCCGGCTTTGAGTGGCGGCATGGACTTCTGATCCAAGCTCTCCACGTCAGAGAATGCGGAAGGCCCGGGAGCGACCCCGGGCCTTTTGCTTTGCGCGCAGCGTCAGGGCGGCGGCGTCAATCCGAAGGAATTCTCTTAAGACGTGTAAGGATCAGATTTTACGTGCCATTATTGCAAGCCGCTGCCGCCCCTCGGCCTTTCGGGAGCTCGCCCCTTATTGACGCCCTTTGGCCCCTGCCGATACCCTGAAATCCGGGCAAAGCATCGCATTCGTCATCGCAATTTTCATCTCGCCCGCTGGCTGGGATTGTCCCATGTCCGTTCAGGCACCAGCGATCCTCGGCGTCCAGCCAGGCGGCATCAAACTGCCTGGCGTCGCGTGGCTGCGCGGGATCGGCGTGCGGCAAGTGCGCATCACCTGCGGCCTGGTGATGTTCTCCTATCTCGTCTCGCACTTCGTGAATCATTCATTCGGCAATCTCTCATATGATTTCATGGAGAGCTGGCTCGGCTGGCACATCTGGTGGTGGCGCCAGCCAGTCGTCGCCACGACGCTTTACACCGCCGCGTCGATCCATTTCGCGCTCGGCCTGTGGGCGCTCTATCAGCGCCGGCATTTTCGCTACACCGTCGCGGAGGTCACGCAGCTTGCGCTCGGCCTGAGCATCCCGCTGCTGCTGATCGGCCATTTCGGCACGGTGCGGCTGGGCGGACTGCTGTTCAATCGCCCCTACGCCAGCTACTCCACGATCCTGTTTCAGTACTGGAACGTTCGGACCTTCAACATCTGGGTGCAGTTCGCATTGCTGACGGTGGCCTGGACGCACGCCTGGATCGGCCTGTTCTTCTGGCTTCGGCTGAAATCCTTCTTTCGCTGGGCGTCGCCATTCCTGCTGGCCTTTGCGGTGCTGCTGCCGCCGCTTGCGATGCTCGGAGCTCATCAGGGCGCCATGGAGGTGACGCGGCGCGCCGCAAATCCCGAGTGGCGGGCGCTGCATATCCGGCCGGCGCCGCCTGCGGTGCGCAACGCCCTCGACGACATCGCCTTCTTCTATTTTCCGATCGGCTATGTCGCGCTGATCGGGCTGGTGTTTGCCGCCCGCGGTGTTCGCGCCATCGTCGAGACGCGACGAGGCGTCGTCACGCTCTCTTATCCCGACCGCAAGCTGAGGGTTCCAAAGGGCCTCAGCATTCTCGAATCAAGTCTGCGCCACCGCGTACCGCATGCCAGCGTTTGCGGCGGCCGCGCGCGCTGTTCGACCTGCCGCGTTCGCGTCATCAGCGATCGGCGCAGCCTGCCGCGGCCCTCGGGGCGCGAGGCGTTCGTACTTCAGCGCGTCGGCGCGGCGTCCGATCCCGCGATCAGGCTGGCCTGCCAGCTGCGGCCGACGACCGACATCGCCTTCATCCCGATTTTCCCGCCGCATGTGGGCGTGGACCTGGTGCGGAACGGAGCTCATCTCAACAGCGGCGAAGAGCGGTTTATCGTCAGCATGTTTGTCGACATGCGCGGCTCGACACGGCTCGCCGAGGCCCGCCTGCCCTTTGACACGCTGTTTTTGATCAACCGCTTTCTTGCCGCAGCCTCAGAGGCGGTTTTGACCGCGGGCGGAGAGCCAAACCAGTTCATTGGAGACGGCCTGCTGGCGCTGTTCGGTCTCCGCGTTGACGCCGCGACGGCCTGCAAACAGGCCGTCCGTGCCGCAGGCCTCGTTGCAACAAATGTGGAATATCTGAATCACCAATTTGCCGCAGACCTCAAGGCTCCGATTCAATTCGGCATCGGCATCCATGGTGGCGAGGTCATCGTCGGTGACATCGGGTTTCGCAGCCATACCGTGTTCACGGCGCTCGGCGATGCCGTCAACGTCGCGGCGCGCATGCAGGATCTGACCAAGACGATGAACTGCCGGGTGATCCTCTCGGACGCGGTGTGCCGGCTGGCGGAGATTGACTGCGATGGGCTGGGCCATGCACAGGTGACGATCACGGGCCGCGAGGAGATGATCGAGGTCAGAACGGTCGAGGACCCCACGGTGCTGACGAGTCTCCTCGCCAGTCATGCTCCCGAAAGCCAAACGGCCGAGGACGTGGCCTGATCAACTCTTCTCGATGATCAGCTGGGTCTGCGTCACCAGCGCCAGCAGCCGTCCCTGCTCGGTCTCGACCCGGGTTTGCCAGACCTGGGTGCGGCGTCCCTTGTGCACCGGCGTCGCGGTCGCCCGCACCATGCTGCCGGCCGGCGCGGAGGCCACAAAGTTCGTCTTGCTCTCGATGGTGGTCGTGGTCGCCCCCTCGGGCAGATTGATCAGCGTCGCGGCGGCGCCCACGGAATCAGCGAGCGCCATCACGGCGCCGCCATGGATGGTCCGGTAGATGGTGCAAAACTCCTCACGGACCAGCATGGTCGCGACCACCTTGTCCGGCTCGGCTGCGAGGAATGTGACGTCCATCAGCTCCGCGAACGGAATCGGCCTTGATCGCAGGCGTTCAAGAAGGGTCATGGCGAGGCCTCCGGCGGGCGAATTGCAGCTGGCGTCCGTCAAGGATTGCCGGCAACCGCCAGCGCGAAGCCGAAATCGGTGAGGTGATGCAACGCCTGATCGATGCCGATCAACCACCAGAACCATTTCTGATCATTGGTGACGTTGAAGTGCGCGACACACCAGCCCTTGGCGCGGTCGACGCAGAGGTGGATGACGAAGTCGACCAGGCCGAAATACCAGAAGCGCGGAACGAGAGTGGCGAAAATCGCGGTCGCGATGACGCCGTGAATGGCGCAATGGACCAGCAGCGGCACGGCCCAGCCGACTTTGGCGTCCTTGCCCATCGCCATCCAGGTATTCTGCAGCAGGAAGTCGGCGACGACATGCTTGACCGTCAGGATCAGCATCCAGGCGATCAGCGGCGCCACGGCCACCATTGAGGGCATATGGGGAAGCGCCATTATATCCTGCTATAGCCTGCCGCTCAGAGATTGGAGTTGAATGAATCGGATCCGGGTGACGCGAACGATCGCGTGAACGCGCATCTCACCGTGACGATCATCTGCAATGTTGCCCCTCGTTGGACGCCAATATCGCATTTTCGGCGGCGCTTTGCACCATCCGTCCGGACAGCAAACATCCCCTAAGCCACCGCCGGTCGCGGCTGCGACGACTTGATTTCATCGATGAGTTGGCGCAGCCGATCCGGCTCCATGCCGTGTGTGGCCGCGGCGACGAGGCTTGCAACGGCACCGCGAAGATCGGCAATCTCGATCGTGCCATCGAAGGTCGGCTTGACGAGATTGTCGATCACGACATCCCAGCGCGCGACGTTGCGATGATAGACGTCGCCGCTGCCCTGGATGATTGCCGCGGTCCTTGCGACGTCGAGAGCCGCGTCGGGGCGCTTGGCGAGACTGCGATCGATCATGTGCAGCCAGCGCTCGACCAGCGCGCGTTCCTTCGGATAGCGCAGCGATTGCGGCCGCAGGCGCCGCAGCAGCGCGATGGCTTTCAGCTTCAGAACGCCGGCTTTGGTCTTGGCCGTGAATCGCATCGGCATCCGCAGATTCGACCAGCCGATCAGCCCCAGCGCGACCACCGCGCCCGAGGCTGCGGCCTCCGGCAGAAGGGACACGACGTCGCTGAGCGGAAAGCGGACGGCCTCCAGGTTGTCGCCCGGCGCCTGTTGCCCCGCTAGCTGCTCCAGCTTGAGCTGGGCGAGGTAAATCGGATCGCGATAGCTCATCCGCGTCGCGAGATGCCCGGCGATTTCAAGCAGCAGATCGGTCGGCATTCCCGGCCGCCGGCTGAACCGTGCCAACCGGCTCAGATAAAGCTCGGCGTACTCCGCATTCTGATAGGTGCTGAGACCCGCAACCGCCGCGGCCGCGATCGGCGCAACCTCGGGCGGCAGCCCATCCGGTATCGGCGGCGGCTCGCGGGAATCGTCCCCCAGCACGAGATCAAGACCGGACCGCAAGAGGCTGCGCAGCGACATCTGTTCGAATTCAGGCCGTCGCCGGCGCCGACGCCCTGCGCAGGGCCTCGGCCTGTTCGGCGAGGCGCGTCTCGAGCCGGCCGAGATTCTCGAACAAACGCGCGCTCGCAAGGCGCAGAAAATAGAATCCGAATTGCGGATTCTGGACATAGAGCTGCTCGACCTGGCTGTAGCTCACGCTCAGCACCAATCCTCCTTCGATGCATTCCAACGTCTGCGTCCGCGTATTCGACGGCGAGAGCATGCCGAGTTCACCCACCAGGGCGCCCTTCGGCAGTTCGATGCCCGATTCGACCAGCTTGAACCGGCCGTTGACGATGAAGAGCATGTCCTCGGCCTTTTCGTCCTTGTAGAACAGCACCTCGCCGGTCTGGCAGGGGCGTTCCGTCATGAAGGGCTTCAGCCATTCCATCGACAGATCGCTGTTGACCGACTTCCTGACATCCCGGACCAGCCGGAGCATCTGGTAGAGCCGGTAGCCGTTCAGCGGCAGCAAGACCATGTGCAGCAGCGCCGTCGGATAGTTCCGCGTGGCGATCGAGGTCGAGATGATGGCGATATTGGTCAGAATGCCGAAAATACGAAGCGGGATCATGGTCCGCATCGTGTAGGTCGCGACCACGAAAACCGACGCGAAAAGATTACCGGCGTGTTGAAGGGATTCGGCGTCCATGGCGGATTACCTGCGATTCTAGGCCAACGCGTGGGCTGGTCGCGCTGCAATATGTCGACAGTATTATTTTCGCGGCCTCGACGAAAGCCGGCTCGTGTCCTGATTCCGCGGTTCTCCGGTCGACCATGCCGAGAGAATGGGAGCACCTTGAGCCACCGCCGGGTGGGCTTTCGCCCCATCGTTGACGGTCGGGGGCCAGCCGGGGCAGTTTAGCCGACGGGTGGGGCAAAATGGCACGGCCCCTTCGACGGGTTTGGAGCATGACGCGGCCTGATTTTTCGTTTTTTTCGGGCTTCGCCGCGGCGACGGTCGCCCGGGGCATGACGGTGTACTCTTATGCCGCGGTCGGGCTCGGGCTGGTCGGTCTGTTGATCCTGACCTTCGATCCCCGCTACGAGCTGCAGCATCACTGGGTCGAAGTGCTGCTCTGGTTCTGCCTCGCCTTCTTCGTCGTGGAATGGCTGCTTCGGATCGTGGTGGCCTGGCAGCGCGGCAGGCTTCAATCCTATGCGCTGAGCGGTCGCGGCCTGTTCGACACCGCGGCCGCAATCGCAGTGCCGATCGCGATCGCTGCGGGCACGCACCCGCGAACGGCCTGGCTGCTCGCCGTGCTCTGGACGTTGAAACCGGTGCCCCAAATCACCGGCTTGCGCCAGCTCCGTCGCATCTTCGTCCGCGAGGCCGGGCCGCTCGCGAGCGTCTTTGCGATTTTCGTCATCATCGTCTTTATCGCCTCTGCCGCGCTTCATGTGCTCGAACGCGACGCGCAGCCCCAGCAATTCGGCTCATTTCCCTCCGCGCTGTGGTGGGCGGTGGTGACGATGACGACAACAGGCTATGGCGACGTCGTGCCGATGACGCCGCTCGGGCGCCTCGTGGCCTCGGTCGTGATGATCTGCGGCCTCGGCGTGTTCGGTCTGTGGACCGGCATTCTAGCGACCGGCTTCGCCGCGGAAACGCGCCGGCACAATTTCATCAAGACCTGGGAGACCGTCGGCAAGGTGCCGTTCTTCAGTGCGCTTGGTCCTGCCGCGATCGCTGATGTGACGCATATGCTGCGCACGATCGAATTGCCGGCCCGCGCGCCCGTCATTCGCCGCGGCCAGGTTGCCGATTGCATGTATTTCATCGGTTCGGGTGAAGTCGGCGTCGATGTCGGCGGCAAGACCATCCTGCTGAGCGATGGCGCGTTCTTTGGCGAGATGGCGCTGCTCGGCGGCGGCTTGCGCACCGCCAACATCACGACGACGCGATCGACCACGCTTCTGGTACTCGATCTGGTCGACTTCCGCTTACTGATGGCGAAACATCCCGACCTCGGGGTGACGATCGACGCCGAAGCCAAACGGCGAGCGGCGGAGAACGCCGGCGGCAGCGGGCCGCAGACCACACCCGTTACGCAAGCTTTGCCTTGAGCGCGAGCGCGGCGGTGGCATAGCCGCCGCCTGCCCCGTCGATGAAATGCACGTGATCGCTGCGGGTCGGCGATGGCGTGAAGCAGGTCATCATCGCCGCGCCCTGCCGGTGCAGCCCGAAGCGGGCGATGTTGCCGGACGATGCCTCCGCCAGTCGCGCCTCGATCGCGTCGGCCAGCCGCGGCGAACAATCGAGGATCATGCGCAGGCCGTCATCATATTTTCGGAAGTCGGAGTTCTCGACGAGTTGCTTGATGTAGACCGCCGGCACGAAACCACCGACGCGAATCCGAAAGCGAATGATGACGTAGGACACGAGCGTCGAGCCGAACACCAGCACGCGTCGCGCCAGCAGCGGCAAGCCTCGCCGCGCCCGCGCCTCGAAATCAAGGCCTGCAGGTGGCCATCTGAACGGCGGACCGCCGCTGGGAACGGGCCGGCCCGCATTGGGCGTCTTCTCGGCGAGCGCGATGATCTCCTCGGTGAGGGCACGGAAGGCCGAAGGATCGCCGCCCCGAACCGGCACGACTACCATCGCGAGAATGACGCCATTGGCGGCAGGAATTTCCTCGAAGCGGCAGGACAGGCCGGACAGATCCGGTAGCACGCCGTCCGGTGCCGGCGGCACCGCGAACTCGCCGCGCTTCATCGCAGCTTCGGCGAAGGCCAGCCCGCCACCTGCAAACATGGCGTAGGAAACGTTCGGCGACGGCGCAAAGCGCGCGACGCGGACGTCAAGACCCTGGGCGCGGATCTCGGCGACCCGCACCAAGGCGACCCGCATAGTGAGATCGAGCTCGCTCTTCACCCAGGACGCGGTCGCCGCCAGAGCCTCGCGCGCCGGACCGACGTCCTGGGGCGAGACTGCAAAGCTCGCACCGTCGCCGCCGAACACGAACGGAAATTCGCGCTGGCCAAGCGCGTTGGTGACGGATGCGATGACGGCCGCGCCGGCCATGTTCACCGCCTTGTATCGCTGCTCGGCGATCGCCTTGGTGGATTGCACGATATCGGCGAGTCCGATCGTCCAGTCATCAGGCAGCGGCAGGTAATGCGCGGGATCCATCAGGCTGCCGAAGCCATCGAACACCGGAACGCCCTGATAAAACCGGTCCTGATCGTCCGAATCCATCCCTGCACCTGCGGCTGGATCGCGCCTGTTTGCGCCATCCGTGGTATCTGATACGTCGAAAAAACGATAGGGTTTCGCAACGACAGGACTTCGCTGGCCGGTAATGCTGCTTTCGAACAATCGGCCCTGCCCGCGGAGCCTTTTTGACAATGAAAATCAGGGACCATCGCCCGATGCGCATGGCCGCGAGGCGCCCGTGACCGACCGTATTGCAGGCGCGCCGGGACGATCGGCACAGGCCTCAACGCAAAAACTCGTGCAGAACGTGCGCGGCCTTGGCGTGCGCCAAATCCGGCTGACCAGCGGCCTCATCCTGTTTGCCTATGTGGTCAGTCATTTCATCAACCACGCGCTCGGCAACATCTCGCTCGAGGCGATGGGCAATTACCTGCAATATCACATCCTGTTCTGGCGAAGCTGGCCGGTCGCGATCGTGCTCTATTCGGCCGCGCTCACCCATACCGCGCTCGGCATCTTCGCGCTTTATGAGCGACGGCATTTCCGCTGGACCGCGACCGAGGCGACCCAGCTTCTGCTCGGTCTCAGCATTCCCGCGCTGATCATGTCGCATCTGATCGGGCTGCGACTGGCGGCGTCCCTGTTCGGGCACCAGAAATTCTACGAGCAGGCTTTCTTCGCCTATTGGGTGGCGTGGCCTCACATGGCCATCGTCTATTATGTGCTGCTCGGGGTCGCCTGGGCGCATGGCTGCATCGGCCTGTATTTCTGGTGGCGCATGAAGCCGTTCTTCCGCTTCGCGGCCCCCTATCTGCTGGCGGCGGCCGTGCTGCTGCCGGCCGTCTCGATGCTAGGCCTGTATCAGGGCGGACGCGCCGTGGTCGACGCGAGCAGCGATCGCGACTGGCAACAGGAAAATCTCTCGGTCGCGCGTGTCGGAACGACGCGGGATCAGGCCCTCATCGACGAGATCACCAATGACGCCATCCTGGGCTACGTGGCCCTGCTCGGCGCGGTGCTTGTGGCGCGCGGCGTGCGCAGCTGGCGCGAGCGCCGCGGCGGCACCATCCGCCTCTCCAATGTCGAAGGCAAAGCCATCCGCGTGCCGAAAGGCCTGAGCGTGCTCGAAGCCAATCTGCGCTTCGGAATTCCCCATGCGAGCGTCTGCGGCGGACGCGCCCGCTGCTCGACCTGCCGGATCAGGATCGTCGGCGATCACGACGCCCTGCCCGAGCCGTCCAAACGTGAAGCCTTCGTGTTGAGCCGGGTCGGCGTCGGCGGTGATCCGGCGATCCGGCTGGCCTGCCAGTTGCGGCCTGACACTGATCTCACTTACGTCCAGATGTTTCCCCCGCACCTCACCGGCGCCAATGTCAGAGGCGGTCTGCAGGCGCACACCGGCCAGGAGCGTTATCTCGTCAGCATGTTCGTCGACATGCGCGGCTCGACCAAACTCGCGGAGAAGCGCCTGCCCTTCGATACCGTCTTCATCATCAACCGGTTCCTGACGGCGGTCTCGCAGGCGGTGCTGGCGGCCGGCGGCCAGCCGAACCAGTTCGTCGGCGACGGCCAGCTCGCTTTGTTCGGCCTCGATGCGCCGCCGCGTGAAGCCTGTCGACAGGCCCTCCGTGCCGCGGCACAGATCGCCGACAATGTCGCGCATCTGAACGCGTTCCTGGCCAACGACCTGCCCGAGCCGATCCGCTTCGGCGTCGGCATCAATGGCGGCGAAGTCATCATCGGCGATCTCGGTTCGCCCGGTCATGCCGTGTTCACGGCGTTGGGCGATCCCGTCAATGTCGCCGCTCGCCTGCAGGACATGAGCAAGGAACTCGCCTGCGAGATCGTGATTGCCGAGGGGGTGTTCGAGACGGCGGAGCTCTCGGCCGCCGACCTGCCGCAGACCAAACTCGCGATCCGCGGCCGCGTCGAGCCGATGACCGTCAGGGCCGTGGAACGCGCCGAGATGCTCACGCCCCTTCTCGCCCAGGGTGAAGGGCCTGCGGGCGGGACCATGGTTTCCCTTGATGCCCGCGCCTGAACGATGTCGATGATCCATGTTGGCCCGCTGTCGGCGGCCGCCGATCTCCACCTGCGGCACCGGCCCTCGCATGTGGTGAGCCTGCTGTCGCCGGGCGATGACTCCGCCCCGCAGTTTGGTTCGGACATCCGCCTGCTACCTCTGCGTTTCCACGATATTGTCGAGGATGGTCCGGACTTGATCGCGCCGGATGCCGCCGCGATCGAGGCGCTGATCGGATTCGCACGATCGTGGGCAGCGGACGCACCGATGCTGGTGCATTGCTGGGCCGGGATCAGCCGCTCCAGCGCCGCGGCCTATATCGTGGCCTGCGAAAAAAGGCCCCGACAGGAACAGGCCATCGCCGCGGAGTTGCGACAGCGCGCGCCATTTGCGACGCCGAACCGGCTGATGGTCGCGATTGCCGATGACATGCTTGGCACGACGGGACGGATGGTCGACGCGATCGCCGCGATCGGCCGCGGCGCTGAGGCGTTTGCGGGAACGCCTTACGTCCTCAAGGGGCGGTGACGCGATTGCTCTCAGCGCACGGCGGCAACGCCCAGCAGGAAGCCGATCTCAAACGCCTGCTCGACCGCGCCAAGAATGTCGCCGGTCGAGCCGCCAATCAGCCGCCGCGCCTGCCGGACCACGACCGCCGCAAGAACCGCGCCGGCGACAACACCGACCGCCGCGGCTTTCGGCACCAACATGACGATCGGCACCAGCGAGACGCCGCAGATGAAGATCGCGACCGCGATCTCCGCCGGGGCGATGGCGCCGCGACCATACATGACCTTGGTCACCGAGGGATCGCCGGCATGCGGCACTGCATTCATCACCACGACCCCCGCCCCGCGCCCGCAGGCATGCGCGGCCAGCAGCGCGCACGCCGCGAGCGGCGGTGACAACAGAGCCAGCGGCGCGATCCGCAACAAGGTTCCGAACACCAGCGCCAGCGCACCATAGGTGCCGATGCGGCTGTCCTTCATGATCTCGAGCCGGCGCGCGATCGTGCTGCCGCCGCCCAATCCATCGAAGGTGTCGCCGAGGCCGTCCTCGTGGAAAGCGCCGGTCAACGCGACGCTCGCAGCCACCGCGAGGATCGCGGGGACCAGGCCGAGCCAGATCCGGCTGGCCACCAGCAGGACGAGGGCCGACGCGAGGCCGACTAGCAGGCCGACGGCCGGGAAATATTTGGCCGCACGTGCCAGCCAGTCGTCAGCCAGATGATCGGCCGACGGCACCGGCAGCCGTGTCAAGAACCGCAGCGCGTCGCGGAAGGCGGACCACTCGCTCATATGTTGCCAGCCAGCACATCGCTGAGATCGGCAACGTCGGTGAACAACAGCGCCGACGCGCGCAGAATCGGGATCGCCAGCAAGCCGCCGGTGCCCTCGCCGAGCCGCAGGCCGAGATCCAGCAGCGGCGTAGCCCCAACCGCATCAAGCAGCAGCGCGTGGCCTTTCTCTGCGGAGCGGTGCGCGAATACGCAGAACTCACGCACGGCCGGCTGCATCCGCACCGCCACCAGGGCTGCCGCCCCGGCAATGAACCCATCGATCACGATGGGGCGCCGCCGGTCGGCCGCGGCGAAGATCGCGCCCGCCATCATCGCGATCTCCAATCCTCCGAACTCGGCGAGCACGTCGAGCGGACGCGTCGCCGCGCTACGCTCGGCGGCGAGGTGCAGCGCCGCGCGCTTGCCCGCCATGCCGACCTCGTCCTGGCCGGCTCCGACGCCCACGCAATCGGCAAGCGGCGCCGGCCCAAGCCTGTGCAACAGCAGCGCGGCCGAAGCGGTGTTGCCGATGCCCATTTCGCCGATGGCGAGGACGTCGGCGCCATCCTCGATTTCGCTGGCAGCAGCGTCGTAGCCGCGATCGAGCGCCGTCTCGACCTCCGCAATCGTCATCGCCGCTTCACGCGCCGCATTGGCCGTCCCGTACCGGACCTTGGCGTCGCGCAGATTGGGATGCCGCGGCAGGTCGGCGGCCACGCCGGCATCGATCACCCGCAAGTCGGCGCCGACCGCATCTGCGAAGGCATTGGCACTCGCACGCTCGGCCAGGAAGGTGCGCACCATCGCGGGCGTCACCGCCGACGGATATCGCGACACGCCTTCCGCCGTGAGGCCGTGATCTCCGGCAAACACCAGAAGCACGGCCCTGGCGGCGCGGGGCGGCTGCGGATGGCTGATCAACGCAAGCTGCACGGCAAGATCCTCGATTCGCCCCAGCGAGCCCGGTGGCTTCGCCTTGCCGTCGATCACCGCGCGGCAGGCCGCCTCGGCCGAGCGATCGAGCGGTCGAATTCTTGGGTTGTGCCAATCGAGCCGTCGGGACATAGGCTGGTCTCTCGCTTTTCGCGCTGCATCGATTGACCCGACGGCAGCGATCGCGCTTCTATAAGGTCGAACGCAAAGCAAGCCAACGGAGAGATGGCCCGCCATCATGATAATTCGCGGCACGACGGTGGTTCTTGGCGGCGCACGATCAGGCAAATCCAGCTTCGCTGAACACCTCGCCCGCCGGAGCGGGCTGCCGAGGCTTTATATCGCAACCGCGACCGCCGGCGATGAGGAGATGCAGCAGCGCATCACCCGTCATCGCGCCGAGCGCGGCCCGGAGTGGCGAACGATTGAGGAGCCGTTGGCGCTTTTGGACGTGCTCTCGCGCGAGACCAGCGATGGCGTCACGCTGGTCGACTGCCTGACGCTCTGGCTCTCCAACATGATGGAGGCGCAAAGCGACGTCGCTTTGGAGAGCCGCCGTCTCGCCGACTGGCTGCGCGGACGAGAGCACCGGATCATCCTGGTGTCCAACGAAGTCGGAATGGGGCTCGTGCCGGACACCCCGCTCGGCCGCAAATTTCGCGACGCGCAAGGGCGCCTGAACCAAGTGGTGGCTGCGGCAGTCAACAATGTTGCCTTTGTCGCGGCGGGCTTGCCGATCTGGCTGAAAGGTGGATCGCCTGATTGAGTTGCCGTCATCGCGAGGAGCGTCGCGGCGAAGCGATCCAGTTTTGCTGTCCATTATGGATTGCTTCGGCGCTTCCAGCGCCTCGCAATGACGGTCTTTATCGCACCCGCTTCAGCTCGGAGACGAGCGTGTCGAGCGCCTCCCCCAGCATCGGACCGCCGCAGACCGTCAGCCGCTCCGGGATCACGATCCGCTTGTCCGGCGGATAGAGCGCCTCGAGCGCCGGATGCAGCAGAAACGCTTTGCCCTGATCTTCGGCGCGCGATCCGCCGTCCGACACGATGAGCAGGTCGGGCTTCGCCATCAGAATGGTTTCCAGCGGCACGTAGCCGCCATTGGGATTGCCGAGTTCCGCCGCCGCATTGACCAGCCCGACGGTGGCAAGCAGCGAGCTCATCATGTCGTTGGCACCAGCAACCCAACCGCGGCGCGACACAAACAGAACGCGATAGGGCTTGCGCGCAACCGCCTCCCGCGCGCGCGCGATGGCGGCGTCGAGCCGCGCGATCTCGGGTGCGGCCCGCTCGGGATGGCCGAGAAGACCCGCCATCCGCACGATCTGGGCCTTGGCATCATCAAGCGAATTGCCGGTGTCGAATTCCTCGACGCGAAATCCCTTGTCCTTCAACAGCTGGCGCGTCTCCGGCCTGGTGTAGAGGCCAACCACCACGATGTCCGGGTGCAGCACAAGAATGTCTTCGGCCTCACCGGAGAGCTGCCGGTAATTCATGGCCTCGCCCGCGAGCCATGACATGCTGCGATCTCGGGCGAACGGGCTCAGCCCGACGATCTGCTCGGGGTCGGCCAGCCGCAGCAGCAGCTGATCGGTGCAAGTGAAGGTCGACGCGATGCGCGGCAGCGTAGGCGCAGCCGAGGCCGGCCGATGCAGCGCGACCAGCATGCTCAGAGCCAACAACGCCATAACGGCCCGAAATTGCTGATCGATGCGCCGCGCGCGCATCTCACTGCCCCGCCCAAGGCACGATCAAGGCGCTGCCCTGGTGCTCGGCGCGAAACGCCGCGACCCGAAATACGTCCGACAAGACCTGGTCCGACAAGGCCCGCGAGGGCGGGCCGTGCGAGACCAGCCTGCCCTCCGCCAGGACCAGCACCTGATCGGCAAACCGCGCTGCCAGCCCAAGGTCGTGGCCGACCACGACCACCAGCGCGCCGCTATCGGCGGCGGTGCGCAGGAGCTGCATGACATCGAGCTGATGCCGCGGATCGAGCGATGCGGTCGGTTCGTCGGCGAGAATGACCGGCGCCTCGACGGCGAGCACACGCGCCAGCGCCACGCGGCTCCGTTCGCCGCCGGATAATTCCGTCACCGGGCGGTCGGCAAACTGAACGACATCCGCCTGCTCCATCGCGCGGATCACGGCGGCCTGATCAGAAGGGCCGAGCCGGGTCGGATCGCTGGCGCCGTGCGGATAACGGCCGAGCGCGACAACGTCGCGGGCAGGCAAGGGCCAATGGATCGCGTGTCCTTGCTGCAGATAGGCAAACCGGCGCGCGCGCTCGCGCAGTGACATGGCAGCGACATCCCTGCCCTCGCAGATCACCTCACCGGTCAACGGCAGCAGCCCCGCGAGCGTTCGCAGCAACGTGGTCTTGCCGGCACCGTTGGGGCCGACCAACGCCACAAGGCTGCGCCCCGGCAAAGCAAACGAAACATGACTGAGAACAGGGCGGCCGGCCAGGCCGACCGACACATTGCGCGCGACCAGCAACGGCGCATCCGTCATATCACGCCTCCGCTCAGCGCGCGCCGTTCCCTGACGATCAGATAGAGGAAGAACGGCACGCCGATCATCGAGGTGAGAACGCCGACCTTGATGTCGCTGTTCGAGGGAATGATGCGCACGCCGATGTCGGCGGCAAGCAGCAAGGCGGCGCCGGTCAATGCGCTCGGCAGCAGCAATCGCCCGGGATCGGGACCGATCAAGGGCCTCATCAGATGCGGCGCGACCAAGCCGATGAAACCGATGGTGCCACTCACCGACACCGCAGCACCGACGCCGAGCGCAACGCCCGTGATGACGGACAGCCTGAGCCGACCGACATCCACGCCAAGCGTTGCAGCAGTCTCCTCGCCCAGGCTGAGCACGCGGAACGCATTGCGGCTGCTCCAAAGAATGAGCGCACCCACACCGATAAAGGGCAGCACAAGGACGACGTGCCTGAAGCTGCGATCCTCGAGCGAGCCGAGCAGCCAGAAGCTGATTTCCAGCACAATGTAGGGATTGGCGGCGAGATTCATCACCAGCGCCGTCGCAGCTCCCGCAAGGCTCGAGATCGCCAGTCCGGAAAGGACCAGCAGCAGCAGGCTGGCGTTGCGGCCGGCCACGGCGAGCAGACCGAACACCGAGACGAACGCGCCGGCAATGCCGGCCAGCGGCAGCACAAAGGAGCGCACATCCGCGAGCCCCAGCGCGATCATCAGCACCGCGCCGAAGGCCGCCGCCTGCGGCGCTCCGAACAGCGAGGGTGATGCCAAGGGATTGCGCAACAAGCCCTGCAGCGCGGCGCCGGACAGACCGAGCATCGCGCCGATCGCAAGCGCCAGGATCGCCCGCGGCAGGCGGATCTCCTGCACGATAATGCGGTAGACCTCGGCGCCGCGGCCGAACAGGGCATCGACCACCGCAAGCGGCGACAGCCGCACCGGACCGATCGCCAGCGATGCCACCGCAAGCGCCGCGACAAGACCCGCCAACGCAATAACGATGAGTGTCCCGCGATGTGCCTGATCTGCGGCCGATACCATGTCGCGCGTCGTAGCCGAAGCCTCGGCCCGCGACAAGCGAAGCGCCGACCTTGCAGGCCCGTTCGGAGCTATTTGGCGCCCTTGAAGTTCACAACCATGTTGAAGCTGAGCCCGTTATCGGCGACCGCCGGTGGTGGCGGCGGCATCGGATCGGCTCGCTTCAGCATCGCAAGCGCGGCCTCGTCGAAGGCGATGTCTCCGGAACTGTGGGTCACGGCCGAGGACAAAAGATGGCCCAGGCGATCAATTTCGAACTTGACCTCGACGTCCAGCTTGCGCGGCGCCCGGCCGGCCGGATAGCGCTTGTGCTTGCTGAAATGCACCGCGATTTCTTTTTCCCAGGTGGCCCGGACCAGGCGTGCGCTATCGCCGATGCCGAGTGCCGGCGCGGTCGAGCGTTTGCCGTCAGGAATGTTTTCCGAACTCGGCATCGCTGTGGCGTCGGCCGCTACGGATTCAACCGACGGCGTCGCGGTCACCGCCTTGACGTTGGGATCGTCATCGACAGGCTTCTTGACGTTATCCGGCGAGACGACCCGGGCGGGATCGTCGGTATCGGTCGGCGTGTCCTTCGGCAGGTCGCTCGATTTCAGGACCTCCTTCTGCTGCACCACGGGCGGCGCGGCGCTCGCAGCCTCCGTATCCGGGCCCGCCGGCAGGTCGCTGGGCGGGCGCGCGGGCGCTGCCAGATCGACGTCGATCGCAAGCGCGGGGGCCCCGAAGGCCAGATCGGACTCATCGGTGATCTCGACCAGGACGAAACCGACGAGGCTCGCATGCAACAGAAGCGCCGCAATGGCCGCGATCAGCCAGACGCGTGACGGCAGCCGCGACGGCTCGCCGGACAGAGCGATTGCTGCCGTCGCCTGCGTCAAGGCCTGACACCCGCCGGCCCAGAGCCGCCACCATCCGGCACGCCTTCCAGGGCCACCAGCGCCACCTTCAGATAGCCGCCGGCGCGCAGGATCTCGAGTACATTCATCATCTCCCCGTAAGGCACGCTGCGATCGGCGCGTAGGAAGATGCGATGATCCTTCGCCATCTCGGGCGTGTCGTCGAGCGCCCGCACGAGGTCGGTGCGTTTGACCTGGTTTTCGCCCACGGCGACCGCAAGATCGGATTTGATGGTGACATAGACCGGTCTGTCCGGGCGCTTCTGCGGTGTCGCCGTCGACGACGGCAGATCAACCGGCAAGTCGACGGTGGAGAGCGGCGCGGCCACCATGAAGATGATCAGAAGGACCAGAATGACATCGATGAAGGGCGTGACGTTGATCTCGTGCGTTTCGCCGAAATCATCGTCATCAAACTCGGACTCGCTCAGCGCGGCTCCCATGGCCTACTCCGCCGCACGCGCGAACGAGCCGCCATGGGCGCGGTCGAGATCGCGCGACAGCAGGCGCGCGGCGGCGCCGGAGCCGCGATTGACGAGTTCGATGTAGGTTTTGGTCTGCCGGGAAAAGTGATTGTAGATGATGACAGCCGGAATGGCAGCGACGAGACCGATGGCGGTCGCCAGCAAGGCCTCGGCGATGCCGGGCGCGACCACAGCGAGATTGGTGGTCTGCGACTTCGAGATCCCGATGAAGCTGTTCATGATGCCCCAGACCGTGCCGAACAGTCCAACGAAGGGAGCGGTCGCACCGATGGTCGCGAGCAGGCCCATGCCGCGGCGAATGTTACGGGCTTCACTGCGCAGGATTTCCGCAAAGCGTGACGCGGCGCGCTCCTTCACGCCGGCATCGCTCGACAATCCCGCCGACAGCCGCGCCTCGGTCATCGCTGCCGCAAGCAGCGAGGCCAGCACGTTGCGGCTGCGGCCGAGCGCCAGTTGAGCTTCCGCCAGCGAGCGCGCCGGATCGATCTCCGACAAGGCATTTTTGAGGCGCCGCTGAGCCGTCAAAAGCTCGAGGCTTTTTGCGAACATGACGGTCCAGGTCACGAGCGAGGCGAAGGCAAGGCCGATCATGACGGCCTTCACCACGATGTCTGCCGACATGAACATCGACCAGGGCGACAGCTCGTGCATGACGGGCCGGATCGACTGTGAGGTTTTTGCCAAGTCGACGGCGGTGTCGCCGACGGCCTGCTGCACGGACTGAGCCGGCGCAATCGCACCTCCGGTCTGCGCAATCACCGGTCCGTGAAAGAGCATGGCGAACAGCAGCAATGCGGCAAAGGTTCGTTTCAGGACGATGTTCATAGTTCGGACCAATGACGGATGAGGTTGTGGTAAATGCCGGTCAGCTTGACCGTTTCCGGATCATCGCGGCCAAGGCGGGCCACCAACGCCTGGATCGCGTTGTCGAGATCAAAAATCATGCTGCGCGCGTGGGCGTCGCGTACCATGCTCTGAATCCAAAAGAAAGACGCCACGCGCACCCCACGCGTCACCGGCGTGACCATATGCAGGCTGGACGCCGGATAGAGCACGAGGTGCCCGGCCGGCAGCTTGACCTGCTGCGAGCCGTAATAATCCTCGACCAGCAATTCGCCGCCGTCATAATCCTCGGGCTCGCTCAAGAAGAGGGTGACCGACAGATCGGTGCGGATGCGCAATCCCGTGAGCCGGTCGCCGCGCACGGCGTTGTCGACATGAATCCCGAAATGATGGCCGGCCGCCGATGCGTAACGGTTGAACAGCGGCGGAAAAATATGCAGCGGAATGGCGGCGGAGACGAACAGCGGGCTGGCCGCGAGTGCCGACAGCACGCGGTTGCCGAGCTCCCGTGCCAGCTTGCTGTCCGGCGGCAATTGCTCGTTGCGCTTGACGAGAGCCGATTGGGCGCCCGCGGTCGAGCGGCCGTCTTCCCAGTTGCTCGCATCCATGACGCCGCGGAATTCCGCGACGTCGGCCTTGCTTAAAACATCCGGGATGCAGATCAGCATTCAGCAATTCCGTATCAGTATCGCGCCGACAGCATGAAGGTCGCCGACCGTCCCGGCGCGACAAATACGAAGGGCGTCGCGCTTTGATAGAGCGCGTCGTAATAGAGCTTGTTGGTGAGGTTGTTCACAAACACCTTGGCGGTCCAGTTCTTGTCGATCTTGGCTTCCGCGAACACGTCGAAACGCCAGTAGCTCGGAAGTTCGGTGCCCTGGTTCGCGGCCAGCAGCGTGCCGCCATAGATCTTGGAGCGATAGGTTGCCTGCCCGCCGACCTCCCAGACATCGGTCAGCTTGTATTTGGTGAGGATGTTGAAGGACTGATGCGCCACGTTGGCAAGCTGCAGTCCGACATTCGTCGGGAACAACAGCGGTTGCGGCGACGGCGCGAGCGACTTGGTCACCGCCGATTTCATCAGGACAAGGCCGCCAAACACACTCCATTTGTCCGTGATCTTGCCACCGACCTGCAGGTCGATGCCCTGGATCCGATAGGCCGCGCCGGCCGTGATGCAGGAATAATTCGTCCCGGTGTACGGACACATCGCCGAATTTGAGGTGCTCGTCACGTTGCGGGATTCGCGCGCGTTGTCCTTGTCGGTCTGGAACAGTGCAGCGCTGACCAGCAGACGTCGATCGAACAACTCCCATTTCGAGCCAACTTCCGCCGCGCGATTCTTTTCCGGCCCGAACACCTGGTTCGGATTGCCGGGCAGATAGGGTGCCAGACCGCCATATTGCGCGCTGGTGCCGTCGAACTCCGCGCCGACCGGATTGCTCGACGTGGCGTAGGCGGCGTACAGACTCCAGAACGGCAGCGGTTTGACGACGGCGCCAAGATTGAAGTTCGGCATCCCCGCGTGCTGCGATTGCGAACCGAACAAACTCGCTTGCGGCACGCCGCCGGTCGCGCCATAGCCGTTCACGTTGATGGTGTAATCATCGTAGCGGACGCCACCATTGAGAATGATGAAATCATTATAGTTCGCGGTATCGAGCAGATAGACGCTCTTGGTGTCGACATTCAGCTTGGTCGGCAATCCGTAAAGGGAGGGCGTGGACGTCGGTACCGCAAATGTATATTCCGGATTGAAAATCGAAACGTTCGTTATATTTCCGCCAGGTGATCCGCCCGGCAGCGCTTCGGAACTCAGGCCCGCATATTTGTCGAACGACACCTTCTCATTGGAAATTTCGACCCCGGCGAGCGCCGCATGCTTGACCGGACCGGTGTCGAACTTGAAGGCCGCCTCACTCTGGTTGGCGATGACATCAGTGACCTGGAAACGGCTTTGCGGATTGAGACTCAGTTTCAGGGTTGTCGGATTTGGACTTTCCGGCAGCGTGCCGATGTAGTCGAGCGTCGATCGCTCGACCCTGAACTTGTTGCTGAGCGTCACGTAGGGACTAAGCGCCACTTCGCCATTGATAGTGCCGATATCCTGCTTGACCTTCTGGAAATCGCGGTTGATCAGCCCGTACCACGTACCCCGATTGAGGCCGTATTCCGGGAACGGCCCGCCTGCCGTGCCGGTGTAAGGCGACGTTCCCGGCCGATAATACGGCACGCCGAAATCCGGCAGGCCGTGCAGATCGGTGTGGATATAGGTCGCCGTCAGCTTGGCCGCGTCCACTGGCTTCCAGGTCGTCGTCAGGAAGCCGCCGCCACGATCGTCGGTGACGAAATTTCGGCCCGCCACATTACCGTCCTGCAAGAGACCGCCGGCGCGAACGGCAAAGGTCGGGCTGATGACCTGGTTGACATCCACGGTCCAGCGCTTGGTGAGATCGGTTCCGATCGACACGTCGCCCTTGTAGAAACTGCGGTCGGTGCTGGCCTGCTTGGTCACGATGTTGATCGCACCGCCGGTGGTGCCGCGGCCGGCGAAAGACGAGCCGGGCCCGCGCAGGATCTCGATCTGCTCGGTGAAGAAGTTTTCACGCACGCTGACGCCGGGATCGCGGACGCCGTCGATGAAGATGTCGTTGCGGGCATCGAAGCCGCGAATGAAGAAGCGATCGCCGAACGCGTTGCCGCCCTCGCCCGTGCCGAGCGTTACCCCGGCCGTGCTGAGCAACGCCGATTTCAGCGTGGTCGAATTCTTGTCCGCGAGCAGTTCCTTCGGCAGCACCGTGATGCTCTTCGGCGTGTTCGCCAGCGGCTCTGGAAACTTGCCCGATGCCTGCACATGGTCGACCTTGTAGGGCGCATCGGGATTGGCATAGGGGCTGGCATCGGCAGCCTTGCCGGCGTTCGGATCAGCCACCGGAGCCGCTTGCGCAGCCTGCTGCTGCCGGCGGGCTTCGCGCCGGATCGCATTGCGGACACGTATCTGTTCGGCGGTGGGTTTCGACGCGGCGGGTTTCGGGCGCGCGACGGGCGCATCGACCGAGACCGGCGGCAGGTTCGATTGCTGCGCTTCAGCGGTGCCGATCGATGCCACCGCGATCAATCCGACGACGGTCGCTTTGCGGGCAGCGTGATTGAGCTCCGTATTGTCTCCACCGACGTCGATGATGATATTCGAACGTAGCGAAAACGGCACCTTGGCCTTGCTGTTGCTGAAATCCACTGTAACGACCCCCAATTCATTGATCGCGTGATAAGTGCGATCCACCGTGCACCAGAGTTCGGTCACGCGATGCCGTTCACTAGTCGATCGCGAATTTCGGGGTCAAACCGAATAGGTCTAAATTGCGCGTCTCGAACTTTGAAAGTCTCTAGATCAAAATCGTTCTAAAGAAGCACACCCGTTTCGAGGAGATTTCTGCCGACTGTTAAGGCAGATTGCCTTCGTCATGCTCCGGATCACTCGGCGGCTTCATCAGCGAGAACAGTTCGTCGACTGTTGTGCGCGCGATCCGACGCACGGCATCCGGGTTGTTGATGCCGGCGATATTGACGCCATTGACGACGGCGTGAATTTCATCGCGAAAGTCGGTCAAGAAGCGCAAGGGATCAGGCGAATGGTTGGCGACCCTTGCGATCAGTCCCGTAATCAGGATTTGGCACGCGACCATGCGGCCGTTCAATTCGTCCATGACGTCGCTCGCCTCGTTCGGTATGCGGCGAACGCACTAACGCATCGGCGGGGGAATGCGACTATAATCGTTCCAAATTCGGGGACGCCTCGACCCGGTGCGAGACACCGTTATCGGGAAAATCCCTCGCCGCCGGTCGCACCAGGCCAGCCACTTGCGGTGGACCCCATTATCAACACAGGGTTGTTGGCGACGACTCGCGCAAGTCGAAATCGCGTGGTATCAAGATACCATGAATCGGTGTGTTGCTGTCCTGACCATACTTTGTAGCCTGGCACTGGCGCCGGTCACAAAGGCCGCAGACGACCCGGCGCTGATCGCGCGGGGCAAATATCTCGCGATCGCGGCCGACTGCGCCGCCTGCCACAGCGGCCCTGACGCAAAGCCGTTCGCCGGAGGGGTCGCGCTCAAAACACCGTTTGGCGCCATCGTCAGCGCCAACATCACCCCCGATCCGGTCGCGGGCATTGGCGGCTGGACCGAGACCGAATTCATTTCTGCCTTGTGGGAAGGCCGCGGCCGTGGTGGCAGGCGGCTCTTCCCGGCGATGCCGTATACCGCCTACACCCAGATGGCACGGGAGGACGTGGTTGCGATTTTCGCCTATCTGAAGACGGTGGACGCGGTCCCCGCCAAGGTTGAAACTAACCAATTGCCCTTTCCGTTCAACATCCGGTCCGGCATGGCGGTCTGGAATCTCCTGAATTTTCGCGCGGAGCGTTTCCAGCCGAATCCTGCGCGAAGCGAGCGATGGAACCGCGGCCGCTATCTGGTCGACGTGCTGGAGCATTGCGGCGTGTGCCACACGCCGAAGAATTTTCTCGGCGCCGACAAATCATCATCCTACCTGAAAGGCGGCACCCTCCAGGGGTGGTACGCGCCCAACATCGCGCCTGACAAGGAAAAGGGAATCGGAAGCTGGAAGGATCAGGAACTGTTTGACCTGTTCAGGTCAGGCCAGACCGGCAACGTGATCGCGTCCGGCCCGATGGCCGAGGTCGTCTCGAAATCGACGATGTATCTCACCGACGACGACCTCAATGCGATCATCGCTTATTTGAAAGACAAGCTCTGACAGGAGCCGGTTAGGATACCCTCGCCGCTCACCGCGACGCCGAGCGCGGCAGATCGGCCGCCGCGACCGGATTCGTCGCACGAGCAGATTTTAGCCGGAGCTTTTCGGTGTTGGGCCACAGCAGCAGGAGTCCGGCCAAACCGGACGCAATGAGGATGACGGCGTTGATTGTGAAGCCCAACATGTATCCCTGCAGTTCGGTGTCGGCGCGCTGCACCAGACTGCCCATCACGAAGGGGGCGGCGATGCCGGCCAGCGTATAGATCGCGCCATAGATCGCAATCACAGCACCGCGCTGCGAGTTCGGCGTGAATTCGCCGAGCATCGGCGCGCTAACCACGTAGATCGAACCACACAGCCCGCTGCCGATCACGAGCATCGCGATTTGCAGCCCGGCGCCGCTGACATGGGGCAACAATCCAAGTACGAGGCCGCCGACAATGAGCGGCGCCGCGCCAAGCACGCCACGTGCATACCGCGTCGTATATCCCTTCCCCATCATCACTTGCGAGACCCACGCCGTCAGCAGCATGACGCAGGCGCCAAAGACCCAAGGCAGGATCGAGATCAGGCCGGCTCTTTGCTGCGAGAACCCGAGCCCTTGAACGATAAACGGAGTGAACCAGGTCAGCCCCAAGGACAGCGCCCAATAGGCACCGAATGTCGCGAGGCAAGAGCCGATGAAGGTCGGGCAGGTCAGAAGCTGCCAATAGGGAATCGGCGCAGCGGCATCCGTCGCGTCAGGATGGTCCACGAATGGGCCTTCCCGGCCCAGCACGAACCAGGCGACCACCCACAGCAGACCGACGACGCCGAGCACGCCAAAGGCGTAGTGCCAGGAATAATTGACGATCACCCAGTTCAACGCCGGAATCGCGAGAATGACGCCAAAGGCGGATCCCTGCAAAAGAATAGCCGTGGGCAACGCCCGCTTTTCGTCGGGAAACCATTTGTAAATGGCGTGCATTGCGACCGAGGCCGCGGGCCCCTCGCCCGCGCCCAGCAGAATGCGGCAGATCACCAGGGTGGTAAATCCGGCCGACCCGACCATTGGGAATTGGACGAGGGCCCAGCTCAGGGCAAGGATCAACAGAACCCAGCGCGTCGGCACACTGTTGACGATGAATCCGACAATGATCGCCGAGATCGAGAACAGGAAGAAAAAGGCAGATCCGAGAAAGCCGAATTGTTCCGGCGGCAGCTTCAGCTCGGTCATGATCGGCACGCCAGCGAGGCCGACCACGGCCTTGTCAGCGAAATTGACCAGCATGAAGATGACCAGCAGAAAGGTCATCCGCCATGCGCCTTTGGGAATTCCAGCCTCCGCCATCTATGCAACCATCCTTTGCCCCGGGCGATGCCGAGTCGCGTTGGATGCTGCCGCCTGCCGTGCCGAAAAACAACAGGCAATTGGGCTGATCTGCCTGCGGCGTTTGCGCATCTCGATGTTAGAATAAAGCCGAGAACCGCTGTTCGCAAAGCTTTCCAATGCGCAGCGGCAGGCGACGGCTGCTCCTTCCTTACCGGAATCGGAGTGATATGAGGATAACATGCCGGCAACAATTATCGATTCGCTCATTTTTGCGGACATGTTCACCGCTGCCGACATGCGGGCGGTTTTTTCCGATGAACGGCGCGTCCAATACTATCTCGAGATCGAGGCGGCGCTGGCACGTGTGCAGGCACGGCTTAAAATCATTCCGCAACAGGCCTGTGACGAGATCGTCAGCCACTGCCGGGTCGAGCAGATCGACATGGCGAAGCTCAAGGGCGCGACGGAACGGATCGGTTATCCGATCCTGGGCGTCGTGCAGCAATTGGTGGCGCTTTGCAAGGACGGGCTCGGTGAATGGTGTCACTGGGGGGCGACCACCCAGGACATCACCGACACCGCGACGGTCATGCAAATCCGCGCCGGCCTCGAGCTGGTCGAACGCGACCTGCGCGAGACCGCCGACATCCTGGCGGATCTGGCGAAGACGTATCGCGCCACGCCCATGGCGGCGCGCAGCAACCTGCAGCAGGCCGTGCCGATTACTTTCGGCTTCAAATGCGCCGTGCTGCTGGCGGCGTTCCACCGGCATCTGGAGCGGCTGCAACAGCTGAAGCCGCGCGCGCTGGTCGGCGAGTTCGGCGGCGCCGCCGGCAACCTCTCCTCGTTGGGCGAGATGGGCCTGAAGGTGCAGGAGGGACTGATGCGCGAACTCGGGCTCGGCCAACCCGCGATCGCCTGGCACACGACGCACGACCAGATTGCCGAAGTCGGCTGCTTCCTCGGTCTCGTCACGGGCACGCTGGGCAAGATCTCGACCGACGTCAAAATGATGATGCAGACGGAAGTCGAGGAGGTGTTCGAGCCGTTCGCCGAAGGCCGGGGATCATCGAGCACCATGCCGCAAAAGCGCAACCCGATTGCGTCGGCCTACATCCATGCGCTGGTCTCGGTGGTCCGCCAGCATGTCGCCGCCCTGCTCGACGCGCTGGTTGCCGATCACGAGCGCTCGACCGGCCCGTGGGAGATCGAATGGATTTCGCTGCCCGAAATCTTTTGCCTGACGTCCGGTGCGCTCAAGCAGACGCGCAACATGCTGGCCGGTCTTGAGGTCAAGCCGGAGCGGATGCGGCAGAACCTCGATGTGACCGGCGGTCTCGTGGTCTCCGAAGCCGTCATGATGGGGCTGGGACCCGCGCTCGGCCGTCAGCGCGCGCATGACCTCGTCTATGACATCTGCCGCGAGGTGATCAGGACGGGACGGCCGTTCCTCGATCTGCTCGCCGACAATCCAGAAATCAAACCCCATATGGGACGTGACGAGCTTGCCAAGCTGGTCGATCCTGCGAATTACCTTGGCCTTTGCGGCGAGATGGTCGATCGTGTTCTGGCCGACCACCGCAAGCTCGCCAGGGCAACATAACCCCCTTTTTCGAATCCTCCCGAGACGAACGACTTGATCCATGGCGTGGAATCCCCAGCAATACCTGAAATTCTCCGGTCACCGGCTTCGGCCGGCCCTCGATCTCCTGCTTCGAATTCCTGATATGGACGCGGCGCGGATCGCCGACCTTGGCGCGGGCGCGGGCAACGTCACCAAATTAATCAAGGAGCGCTGGCCCGAGGCCACGGTCGCCGGCATCGAGGGCTCAGCCGAAATGGTCGCCGCCGGCCGCAAGGCCGCACCCGAGGTCGAATGGCACCAAGCCGACCTCGGCCAGTGGCGCCCCTCGCAGGCCTATGACGTGATCTATTCCAACGCCGCGCTGCACTGGCTGGCCGACCACGAGACGCTGTTTCCAAGGCTGATGCAGGCCGTCACGCCGGGCGGCATTCTGGCCGTGCAGATGCCGCGCAATTTCGAGGCGCCGTCGCACACTTTGATCGCGGAAACAGCCCTGAACGGGCCCTGGCGCAAGACAGTCGAACACCTGGTGACGCCGCCACCGGTGCAGGGTCCGGCGTTCTATCACCGCCTGCTCACGCCGCTGTCTGAGAACCTCGACATCTGGGAGACCGAATATCTGCAGGTTCTCGAGGGCAGCAACCCCGTGAAGGAGTGGACCAAGGGCACCTGGCTGATGCGCTACCTCGACGTGCTCGATGGCGCCGACAAGGCCGCCTTTGAGGCCGCCTATGGCGAGCGCATTCTCAAGGCCTATCCGCCGACCGCGTCAGGCGAAACGCTGTTTCCGTTCCGCCGTCTGTTCATGGTGGCGCAGCGCAAGGCGTAACGCCAAGCGTGATGGCGTTAAGTTGAATCGCCATCACGCTTTAGACTGTTGTTTGCGCATGATCCTTGGACAAACGAAGACGTTTGTCCGGGAAAACCGCTGCACACTTTTCCGGATCGTGCTCTAACGCATGCCGAGCAACTGCGGCAGCCAGATCGACAGGCCGGGCCAGTAGGTCACGACCACGAGGAAGCCCAGCATCGTCAAAAGCCACGGCCAGACCGCGACCGTCAGCTCCGTGATGCCCATTTTGGCGATGCCCGAGGCCACATAGAGATTGAGACCGACCGGCGGGTGACACATGCCGATCTCCATGTTCACGGTGATCAGGATGCCGAAATGGATCGGGTCGATGCCGAGTTTCATCGCGACCGGAAACAGGATGGGCGCCATGATCAGGATGATCGAGGTCGGCTCCATCACGTTGCCTGCCAGCAGCAACAACACGTTCACGACCAGCAAAAACGCGACCGATCCAAGCCCCTGATCGATCATCCATTGCGCGAGCGCCTGCGGGATATTCTCATGCGTCATCAGGAACGAGAACAGGATCGCGTTGGTGATGATGTAGAGCAGCATCGCGCTCATATTGGCCGACGATAGCAGGACGCGCGGCACGTCCGCGAGTTTCAGGTCGCGATAGACGAACACCGCGACCACAAAAGCATAGACCGCGCTCATGGCCGCGGCCTCGGTCGGAGTGAAAAGCCCGGAGTAGATGCCCCCGATCACGACGACGACGAGCAGCAGACCCCAGAACGATTCGCGCAGCGCTTTCCAGCGCTGGCCAAACGTCGCCTTCGGCAGGCGGGGATAGTTGAATTTACGGGCGCGGTACCAGGTGGTGAGGCCGAGCAGGAGCGCCAATACCAGCCCCGGAATGATGCCGGCAATGAAGAGCTGACCGATCGAGGTGTTGGTCGAGACAGCATAGACCACCATGGCGATCGAGGGTGGAATCAGAATGCCGAGCGCGCCCGACGTGGTCACGATGCCGGCGCCGAAGCGCGCGGGGAATCCCTGCGCCACCATCGCCGGCAGAATGATCGATCCAATCGCGACCACCGTCGCCGGCGAGGAGCCGGACACCGCTGCAAACAGCGCGCACGCCAGCACCGCGGCAAGGCCAAGCCCGCCATGGAGATGACCAACCATCGATGTCGCGAAATTGATCATCCTGCGCGCGACCCCGCCATGGGTCAGGAAGTTGCCGGCCAGAATGAAGAACGGGATCGCCATGATCTCGAACTTCTCGAGACCCGTGAACAGCTTTTGCGCAACCGCCTGCGTCGGCACGCTGGTCAGCGTGAACATGAAGGTCAGCACCGTCAGTCCAAGCGCGATCGAGATCGGCATGCCAGTGAGCATCAGCGCGATCAGAAGCACGAAAACCGTTGCGACACGCAGGCCGTCGGGCAGCTCGATGATGCCGAATTTCTGCATCATGCAGATGGCAAAGATCACGATTGGCGTGACGATCAGCGCCAGCCCGAGCGGACCGCGCCGGGATGTGAGGGGAGCATCGGCCACGATTCCGGTCATGCGCGCGCTCCTGCGACCGGTGCCGGGTGCAGATTATCCTCCACGCCCTCGACATAGCCGTGATCATGGTGCGGCAACTCGCCCGTGCGGGCGAAATTGTAGGCCACCTGCAGGAAGCGGAAGCACATCAGCGCGGAACCGAGTGGAAGCGCGAGATAGACGATCCACATCGGCGCTTCCAGATCATTGGAATGCTGGCCGGTCTGGCCCATCAGGTAGACGAAACCGGCGCCGAGAACAGCGATCGTGCCGGTAAAAATCGCGCCGCAAATCAGACCGAACAGGATGACGCGATGGCGCCCTTTCGGGTCGAGCTTGTTGACGAGCACATCAACGCCGACATGGATGCCGGTTCTGACGCCATAGGCAGCGCCGAACTTCGCCATCCAGACGAACATGTAGATGCAGAGCTCCTGGGCCCAGGACAGGTCCCATGACACCAGCCACTGAAAAATCGCCCCGAATACGGCGGCTGCGCCGCTCATGCCATGGGCCGCGAACCATTTCGACAGATCGATTGACGCGCCGGAGCTGTAGCGATGGACCACAGCGACAAAGATTAGCGTCGTCGCCGCCGCCATCAGCGTCGCGATCAGCAATTCCTCAAGACGATCCAGAATTCTCAGCAACACGGCGTCCCCCTGCAAACCGAACCGGGAGCGCCCCGCTCCCGGTCAATGCACGCCTCCAATTTTTGTCCTGTGATGCCCTCTTGGGTCAGGCCTTGAAGCCTGTTTCCTTGTGCAAGAGGTCGACGATTTCCTTGCCGACGCGGCTCACGGCCCAATCATGGACGGGGAGCATCGCATCCATCCAGGTTTTGCGTTCGGCGGTGGGAACCTGGTAGATCGTGGACTTGCCGCTCTTCTTGATCGCGTCGAGGGCATCGACGTTTTCCTGGTTGGCGATCTGGTTGGCGAGATCGGTCGATTCCTTCATCGCCTTTTCGAGCTGTGACCTGATGTCGGCCGGCAGGCCCTTCCAAAACTTGGCATTGGTGATCACGGCGTACTGCAGATGGGCATGGTCCGCCGAGGAGATGTGCTTCTGTACCTCGTAGAATTTCTGCGTGTAGATGTTTGACGGCGTGTTTTCGCCGCCATCCACGACGCCGGTCTGCATGGCCTGATAGACTTCCGAGAACGCAAGAATTTGCGGAATGGCGCCGACACGCCGGAAATACTGATCGGCGACCTTGGAGCCGGAAATCCGCAGTTTCATGCCCTGAAAGTCACTGGCCGCGTGCATCGGCCGGTTGCCGGTCATCATGTGGAAGCCGTTGTCCCAGAACGCGAGCCCGGTGATGCCGGCCGGCTCCAGCTTGTCCATCAGGAATTTGCCGACTGGTCCTTCCGTGGCTTTCCGGTACGTCGCCGTATCCGGGAAGATGAACGGCAGATCGAGCGCCTCGAATTCCTTGGCGCCGAGCGGGGCGAACTTCGCGGTCGACGGCGCCAGCATTTGCACGGCGCCGAGTTGCAAGGCCTCGATCTCTTCCTTGTCCTTGTAGAGTTGCGAGTTTGGATAGACCTCGACCTTGACCTTCCCCTGCGTGTATTTTTCGGCGAGCTCCTTGAACTTCAGCGAGCCCTTGCCCTTCGGAGTGTCATCCGCGACGACGTGGCTGAACTTGATCACGATCGGCTGCTGGGCGCGCAGCGGCAGTGGCGACGCAATGGCGACGGCGGATGCGCCTGCTGCGACGGTGAATTGGCGACGGGTGAGTTTCATTGCAAAATTTCCTCCGGATCGATGCATCGTTTTATCGGATTGTTCCAAGGCGACGAGATGCCTGAACAACGGCCGCGTCACGGCCGAATTTGGGCCGCGACTGTTCGATTTGCCGTAGACACTAGGCCTTTCCCTGATGTCTCACAACCACGTCGACCATGGCAGGCGCCGCGGCTCGTGCCCGGCTTTCGACGTTCGCGATACGGCGCCGCACCTTCTTCTACGAACGTAAACCAAAGAGCACGAGCAACTTCATGATTCTAAGACCGCTTTCGATCTGACATTCCTGATATGGAGTTGCGGCAGGTGGTGCAAGAATATCAGACCGGCGGTCCTAGATAGTTCGTCGGATCGCCGAGCGTGCCGAGGCGATCGCCCGGCGCCTTCGCGACTGCGGAATCCTCCCACAAGACGTCAAACAATGTTCGATTTTGAGCGAGTGCCACCCGGCGCGCGGCGTAAACCATATCGTCGGCCTGTACGCCGGCAGATGCGTGCCGAACCGCGAGCCCCAACTGGCCGGGGCCGAACGCGCCGGCCGCACCATCAAGTTGCGCGACAAGTACACCTTCGCGCAATTGTTGCAGCCTCGCGCTTCGCGAGGGATGACGCCGACTTGCCCCGGCGCGATCGCGAGCGACTTCAGCTTGATCTAGCCGATCGGAGCGGTCAGGTGCCGACGGCGTCGCCGACGCATTTTTTGGTGAAACTGGTCTTGGCAGCACCCGCAAGCTTCTTGTCCGCGGCCGACGCGTCGCAGGTCTTGGCAGCGTCGCTTTGACATTTCTTCATGAAGCTCGTCATGGCGGCGCCGGCCAGCTTCTTGTCGGCAGCTTGGCTCTTACAGGTGTCCGCGGCGAAGGCGCTCGTGGCCAGCGATGCCAAAGCAAGTCCAAACAACACGCCCCTCATGGGTATCTCCCTTTGTTCAGTTTGCAATTGCCGCAGCATAGGGCGATCGCAGAGACCATGAAATCCGATTCGTCATCCCCTGATACGATTTCTCACCGGCATTGATGGTCCCGATCCGCCTCGTTTTCGCATTTTCGACTTTCGTCGTATCCTCTCCGCACGCATATCCGACCGTACCAGCCGAAGGGCAAGACCGTGCCGCATTGGGACTTCTGGATCGATCGCGGCGGCACTTTTACCGACGTGATCGGCCGCGATCCGGCCGGGCGGCTGCACCCCCGGAAACTGCTCTCCGACAATCCCGAAAACTACCGCGACGCCGCCGTCGAGGGCATCCGGCAACTGCTTGGATTGGCGCCCGCAGACGCAATTCCAGCGCGTATCATCGGCGAAGTCCGGATGGGGACCACGGTCGCCACCAACGCCCTGCTCGAACGCAAGGGCGAGCGGACGCTGCTCGTCATCACCAAAGGCTTCCGCGACGCGCTGAAGATCGGGTATCAGGCGCGGCCGCGGATCTTCGACCGCAACATCGTCAAGCCCGATCAACTCTACGATGCGGTCGTCGAGATCGACGAACGGGTGCTCGCGGATGGCACGGTGGAACGGCCAGCCGATCTCGGTAAGGCCCGGATCGCGATGCGGGCTGCGCGCGAAACCGGAATTGAAGCGGTCGCGATCGTGTTCATGCACGGGTCGCGGTTTCCGGACCACGAGAGACAGATCGCGGCGATCGCACGTGAACTCGGCTTCGCGCAGGTCTCGGTGAGCCATGAGGTATCGCCGCTGATCAAGCTGGTCGGCCGCGGCGACACCACGGTCGTCGATGCCTATCTGTCGCCGATCCTGGCGCGCTATATCGCTGACGTCGCGGACGACCTCGACGTCAAGCGCACCGGCGCCAGGCTGATGTTCATGATGTCGTCAGGCGGCCTGACGGCGGCCGAACTCTTTCAAGGGAAAGACGCGGTCCTGTCCGGGCCGGCCGGCGGCGTCGTTGGCTTCGCGCAGACCGGCCGGGCCGCCGGTTTCGACCGCGTCATCGGCTTCGACATGGGCGGCACGTCCACTGACGTCGCGCATTTCGACGGCGAGTACGAACGCGTTTTCGACACCGAGGTCGCGGGCGTTCGCGTCCGCGCGCCGATGATGCTGATCCACACGGTCGCGGCCGGCGGGGGTTCGATCCTGCGATTTGACGGCGCACGCTTCCGCGTCGGGCCAGAGTCGGCGGGCGCGGTCCCAGGGCCACTCTGCTATCGGCGCGGCGGACCGCTGGCCGTGACCGATGCCAATGTCATGACCGGCAAGCTGATCCCGGACCTGTTTCCGGCGATCTTTGGCCCGGGGCAGAACGAACGACTCGACGCAGCCTCGGTTCGCGCCGCTTTCGACGCGCTCGCCCGCGAGATCGGCGATGATCGCGCCGCGGAGGACGTCGCCGACGGCTTCATCCAGATTGCCGTCGCGGCGATGGCGGAAGCCATCAAGAAAATCTCGGTGCAGCGCGGCTTCGATATCACCCGCTATGCGCTGAACTCGTTCGGCGGCGCCGGCGGCCAGCACGCCTGCCTCGTCGCCGATGCGCTCGGCATCACTCAGATTCTGCTGCATCCGCTGTCCGGCCTGCTCTCGGCTTATGGCATGGGCCTGGCCGACATCCGCGCCAGCCGGCAGGGCTCGCTGGATGTGCCGCTCAACGACGCCGCGCCGGCAGCGATTGCGCAAGCCGCCGCGCCCTTGCGTGCGGAAGTATCGCGGGAGCTGTCCTCGCAAGGGGTCGATCCAGCGGACACCACCGTGGAGGTCCGCGCCCATATCCGCTATGCCGGGACAGATACATCCCTCGCGATAGCGGCCGACACATCCGTCGCGATGAAACAGGCGTTCGAGCAGGCGCACCGCAGCCGCTTCGGCTTCATCGATGCCAGCAAGAGCATCGTCATCGAAGCGATCGAGGTCGAAGCCGTTGGCGGCGGCGGCCGCTTTGACGAACACCGCCTTGCCGAAACCGCGCAGCGCGACGCGGAGCCGCTTCGCGCCATCAGGTTCTTTTCGCAAGGTGACTGGCATGGCGGACACGCCTACGCCCGCGCGGCACTCCGGCCGGGCCATCGCATTGCCGGTCCGGCGATCATTGTCGAAGCCAACCAGACCGTTGTCGTCGAACCGGGCTGGCAGGCGACGCTCACCGCGCTCGACCACCTGATCCTGCAGCGGACGGTGCCCGCCCCGCGCCGCACGGCGGTCGGCACGTCGGCCGATCCGGTGATGCTGGAGATTTTCAACAACCTGTTCATGTCGATCGCCGAACAAATGGGCGTGACACTGCAGAACACCGCCTATTCCGTGAACATCAAGGAGCGGCTCGACTTTTCCTGCGCGGTGTTTGATGCCAATGGCAGTCTCGTCGCCAATGCGCCGCACATGCCGGTGCATCTCGGCTCCATGGACCGCTCGGTCGAGACAGTGATCCGTCTTAACAGCGAGATTGCGCCGGGCGACGTCTTCATGCTCAACGCCCCCTACAATGGCGGCACCCACCTGCCCGACATCACGGTGTGCACGCCGGTGTTCGACGAGGCCGGCAAGGCCATTTTGTTCTGGGTAGCGTCGCGCGGCCATCACGCCGACGTCGGCGGTATTTCGCCGGGCTCGATGTCGCCACTCGCGACCACGATCGACGAGGAAGGCGTCTATATCGACAATTTCAAGTTGGTCGCACGCGGTCGCTTTCGTGAACAGGAAACAATCGCGCTGTTTGCAGGCGCGCGTTATCCCGCGCGCAATATCGTGCAGAACATCAATGACCTGAAAGCGCAGGTCGCCGCCAACGCCATGGGCGTTCGCGAACTCAACAGGATGATCGCGAATTTCGGGCTTGACGTCGTCAAGGCCTATATGGGCCACGTGCAGGATAATGCCGCCGAAAGCGTTCGCCGCGTGCTGGACCGGCTCAAGGATGCATCATTCGATTACCCGATGGATCAGGGCTGCGTGATCCGCGTCCGCATCAGCGTCGACAAGGCGGCGCGCGAAGCGACCGTCGACTTCACCGGCACATCGCCGCAGCGCGGCGATAATTTCAACGCGCCAGCGCCGGTCACGCGCGCCGCCGTGCTCTATGTGTTTCGGGTTCTGGTCGACGACCAGATCCCGATGAATGCGGGCTGTCTCCGGCCGATCAGGATCATCGTGCCCGAAGGATCGATGCTGGCGCCGCGTTATCCGGCCGCTGTCGTTGCCGGCAATGTCGAGGTGAGCCAGGCCGTGACCAACTGCCTGTTTGGCGCGCTCGATACGCTCGCGGCCGCGCAAGGCACTATGAACAACCTGACCTTCGGCAACGCGACGTACCAATATTATGAAACAATCTGCTCGGGCGCGCCGGCCGGCCAGGGTTTCGATGGCGCCGACGCCGTCCATACCCACATGACCAATTCGCGTCTGACCGATCCGGAAATCCTTGAAACGCGTTTTCCGGTCGTGCTGGAGGATTTTCACATCCGCGAAGGTTCAGGCGGCAAGGGGCGCTGGCATGCCGGCGACGGCACCAGCCGCACCATCCGATTCCTTCAAGCCATGGATTGCGCGATCCTCTCGGGACACCGCAAGGTGCGGCCATTCGGATTAAACGGCGGCGAACCCGGCGAGATTGGCCGCAATCTCGTTCGCCGCGTATCCGGCGCGTTGGAAGAATTGCCCGGCAGCGCACAGACGGCGATGCAGCCCGGCGACGCCATCACCATCATCACTCCGACCGGTGGTGGTTTCGGTCCCAGCTCTTCGGATTGAACGCGTCGCTATTCCAGGCCCTCGAAATCGATGAGCGAACATTGCTCATGTCGAAACGCCGCCGCTGCGAGGATTCCGGCGGGGTCGGCTCGGCCTTGCGCGGTTCGCCCATCAGCGCCGGCTGGAACAGCGCCGCGGATGCGAGCGTACACAGCAGCGACAGCGCGAGCAGCTTGCCCATGCTCGACGTGCCCGGATGCGACGAGAACCAAAGGCTGCCGAATGCGGTCGCCGTCATCATCGCGCTGAAAAAGACCGCGCGCGTCAGACTCGACTGCAGGAAATTGGTTTCGCCGCGCCGCCAGGCCAGAACGTAGTAGATCTTGAAGGCGACGCCGACGCCGAGCAGCACGGGCAGCGCGATGATGTTGGCGTAGTTCAGCGCAAAACCGCTCAACGCGCAGATTTCGATGGTCAGCGCTGCGGCGACCAGGAGCGGAATCAGCGTCAGGAGCACGTCGCCGATCCGGCGCAGCACGATCCACAGCAACGCCGCGATGGCGAGCAGCGCAAACAGCCCTGCTTGCGCGAAGGCCAGGAGGATCGCCCTGCCCCATTCATAGGTTTCGACCGCCGTTCCCGTCGCATGGGGTTCGACCGCGAGCACTGCCTTGGCGAAGGCGCGCTGCGCGTCGCCGTTATTGGCGTCACCTTTTTGAGCGATCTCGAGACGCACGTCCTTGTTCGGCGCGATCCAGCTCTGGACAAGCTCGGCGGGCAGATTGTCGCGCGTGACCCGCCGCGCCAGCAAGGAGGCGCGCAGATTGTCGATATTCGGACCCAGCGTCTTGGTGAAGGCGGCCTCGACCTTGCCGCGCTGGTCAGGCGATGCATCCGCCAGTTTGGTCAGGTCATCCGCCAGCCGGCGCGCCGCGACCGGACCTGAACTGGTGCCATCGCCCGCATAATACCAGAGATCCTGGGCCGCCTGCCGCAAGGCCGCGATCCTGTCATTGTCCGATGGCGCGGGCGGCTGTCGGCCATGCAATGCCGGCTCGATCATCCGCTGCGCGGCCCGGATCGCACCAAGCTTCCGATCCTGATCGGAGGGAACGAAACTCTCGATGCTGCGCACGCTCTCGACTTCGGGCACCGCAGCAAGCCTGGCCTTGGCGGCGGCGACATCGGCAGCCGGCACCAAAAGCTGCGCCGCATTGGGCTCGATCCGGGGATCGGCGGCGAGCTCGCGCAAGGTGGCGATCGCCTCCGAATTCGGATCCCGCAGGCTGAGCGGATCGAAGTCGAACTTCAAATGGACAAGAGCCGGCAGCCCCGCCAGCGCGACGAGCGAAGTGCAAGCGACGACCAGGACGCGGCGGCGCTTGAGGAAGCGATCCGCTGCGGCGAGCTTCGCATAACCAAGCTCCGCCTGCTCCGGGGGCGGCTTCACCAGCCGCAGCAAGGCCGGCAGCAACGTCATGCTGACGACGAACGCGACGACCATGCCGCAGCCCGCAATCAAGCCGAGTTCGGCGAGGCCGAGATAGGCGGTCGGCAGAAACGACAGGAAGCCGGCGGCGGCCGCGGCCGCCGCGAGCGTCAACGGCGTGCCGACATTCCCCGCCGCCGCAACCAGAGCCGGCTCGATCTCGCCGAGGTCATGCCGCTCGGCGCGATAGCGAACGCTGTACTGGATGGCGAAATCAGCGCCGAGGCCGACAAACAGCACGGCAAATGCCACCGAGATCGGATTCAGCGCGCCAACCAGCCAGAGCCCGAGCGCGGCTGTGATCGCGAGGCCCACCGCCACCGTGATCGTAACCGCCAGCACGGTGCGCCAGGAGCGCAGCGCGAGCCACAGAATGGCAATCACGATGGACGCGCTCAGGATGCCGTTCAGCGCAGCGCCCTCCTGCAGGCTGGAAAATTCTCCGTCCGCGATCGGTACCGGTCCGGTCAGGCGGAGCTGGGCGTGAAAATCCCTGCTTAATCCCGTGGCCTCCGCCGCCTGCCTGACTGCCGTGGTCGCGGCCTTGCCCGGCTCCAGGGCGCTGTAGTCCAGCACCGGCACGATCTCGACCAGCTGTCGCGCATCTTCGGCCTTGATCGGACCGCCATTCAGAAGGTTCGACCACGAAAACGCAGCGTCACGACCGGCCAAACCGCCTTCAACCGTGTCGGAGGCCATGTCCAACGTGCCGGTCATGTCGTCGAGCTTGTATTGCCCGCGTTGAAGACCCCTGAGGCCGGCGGACAATGTGAAAGCGAGGCCGCGCAGATTGCGATCGGGCGCGAGCACACGCAACAGCGGCGCCGCAGCACCCAATTTGTTCAGCCGCGTCTTGAGTGCATCATTGTCGAGGAACAGCAACGCATGGCGCTGAAAGAACGGGTCGCCCGTGAGATTGCGCACCGAGCGGAAATGCGTGGTGTCGCCCTTCAGTTTGCCGACCAAGGCCGCGGCGGCCAGTGCCGAATTTTCCGGAACGGGCGCATCGATCACGGCGATGATGGATTCATTCTGCTGCGGAAAAGCTTTTTGGTAGGCGAGCTCGCGCTGCCGCCACGGCAGATCGGACGACAACAGCCGTGACACATCGGTGTTGATCGCGAAATGACGCGCCGCATAATCGGTGGCAAAACCGGCCACGAGCGCGGCAACCGCCAAGACCAGGAAACGATGCTGGACACAAAATTTCACGACGCGCGCAAGGACCCGATCGAGCATGGCTGTCGTTCTCTGCTGGAGTTCGCAGGGATGTGCCGCAAAGCACTGCGAACCTCGGAATCGGGACACACGATAATAACAAGACAACAGTGGCCGACGATAAAGCGGCCATACTCATAACGTCGGACGTCGCGCAGGGTTTCCTGCCCGATGGCCTTCCGGCCGGGCTACGCCCGGCCGACATGGTTATCGGCGGATACGGCCAAGTTGAGGCTGATCGCGTCTCCTGCCCTTTTCTGCCCCTTGCGAATGGCCGCTCGTGTCGTCATGGTCCGCCCGCCGGACCGGGCCCTGCTCCGGCGTCCTATGAACGAAATTGTCACGACGGATCATCGACTTTGCCTGAAATCAATCAACCAAAGCCTGTCCTTGAGGTGCTGTCGGGACGACGGCAAACCATTCCTCCTGCCTGGATGATGCGGCAGGCGGGCCGCTACCTGCCCGAATATCGCGAACTGCGCGCCAAGGCTGGCAGCTTCCTCAAGCTTTGCTTCACGCCGGACATGGCCGCCGAGGTAACTCTGCAGCCGATCCGTCGCTTCGGATTCGACGCGGCTATCATCTTTTCAGACATTCTGGTCGTGCCGCATGCGCTCGGTCGCAATGTGCGCTTCGAGGCCGGAGAGGGTCCAAGGCTCGATCCACTGGAGACACCGGCCGCCATCGCCGCCATGCGGCACGACGCCGATCCCGCGATCTACGCACCCGTCTATGAGACGGTGCGACGGAGCAAGCAGGCGCTCGATCCGAAGGTCACTCTGCTCGGCTTTTGCGGCGCACCGTGGACGGTCGCAACCTACATGATTGCCGGCCAAGGCACTCCCGACCAGGCGCCGGCGCGGCTGTTCGCCTACCGTCATCCACAAGCGTTCACCCGGTTGATCGACATTCTGACGCAGACGTCGATCGACTATCTCCTCGGGCAGCTCAACGCCGGTGCTGATGCCTTGCAGATCTTCGACACCTGGGCCGGACCGCTGCCACAGGAACAATTTGCGGCTTGGTGCATTGAGCCTGTCCGCAGGATTTTAGCAGGCGTTCGCGCGCAGAAGCCCAACGCAATATTCATCGGCTTTCCACGCGGGGTCGGAGGCAATCTACCAACCTATGTCGAGCGCACCGGCGTCGATGGCGTCAGCATTGATTGGACCGCGGAGCCGCAACTGATCCGTGAGCGCGTGCAGAGTAAAGTCGCCGTCCAAGGCAATCTTGATCCGCTTGTGCTGTTGGCCGGTGGCGAGGCGCTCGATCGCGCGGTGGACCGCGTGCTCGAGAACTTCGCGGGCGGGCGGTTCGTTTTCAACCTTGGGCACGGCATTCTGCCGGAGACGCCGATCGCGAATGTCGAACGCATGCTGAAACGCGTCAGAGGATTTGGCCGGTCATGAGCCGTTTCGGCAAGGGCGCGCTTGCTTTGATGGCCGCATCGGGACTGCATCTCGACGGCGCACATGCGCAGACCTTGACCGGACGCGACGCTTACGCCGACTGGCGCGCCGATCACCCCGGCGTCACGCGCAAGCTGACGCCGGGCGATCTGCCCGCCCCCTGGGCGACCCCGTCGGCCAACAACCCGTCGCGGATCGTTGCCAGGCCCGCCGCTGCGAAACTCCAGGTGCCTGACGGTTTCCAGGTCTCGCTGTTTGCGGAAGATCTGCAGCGGCCGCGCATCATTCGTGTCGCGCCAAATGGCGATGTGTTCGCCGCCGAGACCGCCGCCAACCAGATACGCGTGCTGCGCGCCGCCGATGGCGGCACTGCCGCCGAGGTCAATGAGATCTATGCGACCGGCCTCAACAGGCCCTTCGGCATCGCCTTCTATCCACGCGACAATCCACAATGGGTCTATGTCGCCAACACCAATGCCGTGATCCGCTTCCCCTATCACGCCGGCGATCTGAAAGCCGCCGGAACGCCCGAGACGATCGCCACATTGCCGGGCGGCGCCGGCCATTTCACGCGCGACATCGCTTTTTCCAACGATGGCCGGCGGATGTTCGTCTCGGTCGGGTCGGCCAGCAATGTCGCCGAGGGTCTCGGTCAGCCCGAAGGCGGCGTCGCAAGCTGGCAGAGCCAGAATCCGCTCGGCGTGCCCTGGGGCTATGAAACCAGGCGCGCGTTGGTGATGGCGTTCGATCCCGACGGCAAGAACCCGGCCGTCTTCGCCACGGGCCTGCGCAACTGCATCGGTCTCGCCGTTCATCCGCAAACCAATGACGTCTGGTGCTCGACCAATGAGCGTGACGGATTGGGCGATGATCTCGTGCCCGATTACGTGACCCGCATCCGAGAAGGCGAATTTTTCGGCTGGCCCTGGTATTACATCGGCGATCACGAAGACCCGCGCCATCGCGGCGAGCGGCCGGACCTGAAGGGCAAGATCACCGTGCCCGATGTGCTGATCCAATCGCATTCGGCGCCGCTCGGCATGACCTTCTACCAGGGCCGGAATTTCCCCGCGGATTACCAGGGCGACGCGTTCGTCGCTGCGCAAGGGTCCTGGAACCGCGCGAAGCGCAGCGGCCAAATAATCATTCGCGTCAAACTCAGGGATGGCGTTCCGACCGGCGATTACCAGGCCTTTGTCACCGGCTTCATCCTCAACGATTCCGACGCATGGGGACGCCCGGTGGGCATTGCCGTTGCGCGCGACGGCGCGCTGCTCTTGTCAGACGACGGCAACAGCACGATCTGGCGGGTGAGTTACGCAGGCGCGCCGGCCCGCTGAGCGTGGTTCTTGACGCCAGCGACTGCGGCGTGGCTTTCGACCTGCGCCCTGCCCGTGCTATGACGGCATCAAATAAGATCAGTAACGAGGAAATCACCATGCGCGAGGCTGTCATCGTATCCTATGCCCGGACCGGCCTCGCCAAGGCCGCCCGGGGCGGGTTCAACATCACGCCGCCGATGACGATGGCGGCTCACGCCATCGAACACGCCGTGAAGCGCGCTGGCGTCGACAAGGATTATGTCGAGGATTGCTATCTCGGCAATTGTTCGCATGGGTCGCGCAATGTCGGCCGGCAGGCGGCGCTGCTCGCCGGTCTCCCCGTGACCACAGCGGGCGTCACCGTCAACCGCTTCTGCTCCTCCGGCCTGCAGACCATCGCGATGGCAGCCAACAGCATTCGCGCCGATGGCGCCGACTGCATCGTCGCCGGCGGCGTGGAAAGCCTGTCGATACCGCCGTCCGCATTGCCGGCCAGTGCCGAAGATCCGGATCTTCTCAAGGCCGCGCCCGACATCCTGATGCCGATGATCGATACGGCCGACATCGTCGCCAAGCGCTATCACGTCAGCCGGGAATACCAGGACGAATATTCGCTGGAATCGCAGCGCCGCATGGCGGCCGCGCAGCAGGCCAACAAGTTCAAGGACGAGATCGTCCCGATGTCGACCAAAATGAAGGTGGTCGACAAGGACACCAAGCAGGAGTCGATCGTCGACTACGTCGTCACGCGCGACGAATGCAATCGGCCGGACACGACATTGGAAGGCTTGAGCAAGCTGCAACCGGTGAAAGGTCCCGGCAATTTCGTCACCGCCGGCAATGCCAGCCAGCTGTCGGATGGGGCGGCCGCGGTTGTGCTGATGGAAGCCAAGGATGCCGAGAAGCGCGGTCTCGCGCCGATGGGCCGATTTGTCGCTTGGGCTGTCGCCGGCTGTGAGCCGGACGAGATGGGCATCGGGCCGGTTTTCGCGATTCCGAAGCTCTTGAAACGCCAGGGTTTGAAGATCGACGACATCGATCTGTGGGAGCTCAATGAAGCCTTTGCGAGCCAGTGTCTTTATTGCCGTGACAAGCTCGGGATCGATCCGGCGAAATACAACGTCAATGGCGGCTCGATTGCGATCGGTCATCCCTTCGGCATGACCGGCGCCCGTTTGACGGGCCATTTGCTGCAGGAAGGCAAACGCCGCAAGGCGAAATGGGGCGTCGTAACCATGTGCATCGGCGGCGGCCAGGGCGGCGCCGGCCTTTTCGAGATTTTCTGAGCCCTCCAGAGGCGACGTTATCGCAAGACCGCAGCACGACCACCCGTCGGAGCGACCCTGTCAGCTCCAACGATCGCGATCGTTCGTGGAATGGCGTCAGGCCGTCACGCTTTCGACCGGGCACGCCATCATCCATTCCTCGAAATAAGCGTCGTCACCGAACTCAAAACGACGGACATGGATCGAGCGGGAGATCGCACGCCGGTTCGGCCGGATGGCCTTTGTCGAAGATCGGCGAAGCGGGCTGTAGGCGGCGTCATACCGAGATTTTGATGGGAAGTTGGACATGGTTTTCGCCTCTTTGACCCCGCAGCCGGGGTCAATTGAAGCTTATGAACGCGGCCAAGGCCAGCTTTGTTCGTGGCCTCCGCAATTTTGATGAAATCCTTTTTATAACAAATGCTTATATGACATAGATGATGTCATATTTCGGCTTTTCCGGGCATCTTCTGGCTAGCCGGTCGAGGCGTCGGTATCCCGGTCGTCGGGGTCCGGCAGGGCCCCCGAACCGGGCGTCTTGATCGGGTCGATCAGAGCGGGCTTGCCATGCGGACCGGCGGGCGGACCCTTCGCCGGCGGATCTGATCGTTTTGGCTGATCCGAGATCTGTTTGTCCTTGGCCATCCGGGCCAACGGACCGGTCGCAGGCCGGTTCCGTTGATCTGGAAAAGGGGCCCAGGCGTCAGGGCTCAGTTGGCGTTCTTGAAGCGGATCAGATCGTGGACGAAAGACAATTTGGCGATTGCCTCGACCGACAGTACGAAGGGATAAAAGTCCGGCTGCCCCATGCAACGGTTGATGTTGTTCATGGCAAATGACATTGGCAGCCAGCTGTCGACCACGCTTTGAAAATTCCGGGCCCGATACGGGTTGAAATCGATTTTTGCCTCGAGCTGCCCGCTCGGATCGATGCGTGGATCGACGTGAAGATCAAAGGCCGAGGCCATTTCGGTCGTATCGACGATGTGCAGGTAGTGCGCCCAGGTTTCAGCAAAATCCTCCCACGGATGAGCGGTGGCATAGGCGCTGACGAAACGGTTTTGCCAATCCGGCGGCGCGCCCGTGGCATAATAGGCCTGCAACGCCTGCCCATAGTCGACAGTGAAATCGCCGAAGATGGCTTTGAACGCCCCCTCGCCCTGGCGATCGCGCACCAGCCGATCCCAGAAATAATGACCGACTTCGTGCCGGAAATGGCCGAGCAAGGTGCGATACGGTTCGCCCATTTGCGACCGCCGGCGCTCGCGCTCGACATCGTCGGCTTCCGCCAAGGCGAGCGTGATGAGACCGCTGTCGTGTCCGGTCAGCACCCGTGCGCTGGCATCGAACGGCGAATCCGCGAGAAAATTGAAGACGAGGCCTTCCGGATCCTCCGCGCGCGTCGGCAGCGGCAGATCGAGGCGCAGCAGCGTATAAAACAGCCGATGCTTGGCGATCTCGATCTTCTGCCAGTTCTTGACGTTGGCGGGATCAGACAGATCAGGAATGATGCCGTTGTGACGGCAGGCTAAACAGAAATCGTGCGGGTCCTTGGCATCGAGCAGCCAATTGCAAACTGCGTGGCTCGCATTGGCGCAGAATTTGTAATCGTTGTCGGGCTTGCCGACGATCTGCCACACGCCCTCGCGCTGATCGAGCGCGAGCAGCACGTTGCGGACCGGCTCGTAACCGAGCGCGTAGCCGCATTTCTCGCAGCGCGAATTCTCAAAATACAGGAGCTGAGAACAGACCTGGCATTTGAACAGCTTCATCGTTCAACCAATCCTCGCCGTGCCACAATTCTCGCATCGAGCGCCAACAACCGCGCGGGCCGAAGCCGGTTCCGGCCCATCGCGACGATTGCATCCGAATTGGCCCAAGGCTGACTGCCGCACGAGCAAACTGCAAAAAACTTCGTCAAAATCAATCCTTTATCGGCGATGCTCAGCCTGCGTGGTTGACAGCGTTCGCGATTGCTTCTGAACTCAGCCCCTCGGGACAACGCCTGATTTGGGGTTGGGGGTTTGCGCTGTCCGACATTCGCGTAGTGCCTGGCCCAGACATCCCCTGAATTTCGGAAAGCGGGGCGCTCGTTGTCGGTCATCGTCGCACTTCATCACGTTACCCGGTACAAATATGACCGTCCGATTTCGCTCGGGCCCCAAGTGGTCCGCCTGCGTCCGGCGCCTTACAGCCGGACAAAGATCCCAAGCTACTCGCTGAAGGTTACGCCCTCGCAGCACTTTATCAACTGGCAGCAGGACCCGCACAGCAACTGGTTTGCGCGCTTCGTCTTCCCGGAAATGACCGACGAATTCAGCATTGAAGTTGACCTGATCGCCGACATGTCGGTGATCAATCCGTTCGATTTTTTCATCGAGCCCGCCGCAGAGCATTTCCCGTTCGCCTATCCGGACGACGTCGTCGACGAACTCGCGGTGTACCGGACGCCGGAGCCGGTTGGGCCCGGGCTGCGCGCCCTCCTCGCCACGCTGCCGAAGGGCAGAGCCCGCACGATCGACTTCCTTGTCGAGTTGAACGCGCGGCTGCAGCGCGAGATCGGCTATGTGATCCGCATGGAGCCCGGCGTGCAGCAGCCGGAAGAAACGCTGACGCTGAAATCAGGCTCGTGCCGCGATTCCGCGTGGCTCTTGGTGCAGATCGCCCGGAATCTCGGTCTCGCCGCGCGCTTCGCCTCCGGTTATCTTATCCAGTTGCGCCCGGATATCGAGGCGCTCGATGGTCCCAGAGGCGCCACCAGCGATTTCTGCGACCTCCACGCGTGGGCGGAGATTTATATTCCCGGCGCCGGCTGGATCGGCTTTGACGTCACGTCGGGGCTGTTGTGCGGCGAAGGCCACATTCCGCTGTTTGCCACGCCGCATTATCGCAACGCAGCCCCGATCTCTGGCCTGGTTGAACCGGCGAAGACGGAATTCTCCTTCGACATGCGGGTCGACCGCATCCATGAAGCGCCGCGCGTCACCTGGCCGTTCAGCGACGAGGCCTGGGCCAAGCTCGACGCGCTCGGCCACGCCGTCGATCGCGACCTTGTGGCGCAGGATGTTCGCCTCACCATGGGCGGCGAGCCGACCTTCGTCTCGGTCGATGATTTTCAGTCCGCCGAGTGGAACACCGCCGCCGTCGGCCCGACCAAGCGCCAGCACGCCGATGATCTGACCCGCCGGCTGCGCGACCGGTTTGCCGGCAATGGCTTCCTGCATTACGGCCAGGGCAAGTGGTATCCTGGCGAAAGCCTGCCGCGCTGGGCCTTTGCGCTGTATTGGCGCAAGGATGGCGTGCCGATCTGGACCAATCCCGCCTTGGTCGCGGCCGAACGCGGCACGCGCGACGCGGCGATCTCGCAGGCGGCCGAGCTTTGCGCTGGGATTGCCGAGCATCTTGGCATCGGCGCCGAACACGCGATCGCCGCCTATGAAGACCCGGCGCATTGGATGCTGAAGGAAGCCGAGCTTCCGGCCAATGTCGATGTGCTCGACCCGAAAATTGACGATCCCGAAACACGCGCGCGCATGGTGCGGGCGTTCGACCGCGGGCTCGCCAATCCCGTTGGATATGTGCTGCCGATTCAGCCCTGGAACGCCGCGGCGCGCCAATGGCGCTGGGTCAGCGAAATCTGGCAATTGCGGCGTGGCCGGCTCTTTCTTGCGCCTGGCGATTCCCCGATCGGATTGCGCCTGCCGCTGGGCTCGCTGCCCTGGGTCTCGCCGTCAGACTATCCGCACATTCACCCACAGGACCCGACGCAAGAGCTGCCGCCGCTACCGACGCCCGACGAATTGGCGAAGCTGAGGACGCAAAATCCGCCAGACATGCGCAATTCGCGGGCCGCGCCGCCGCCCGGCGCGGCCGAGATCGGCGGCTTCATCCGCACCGCGATGGCGGTCGAGCCGCGCGACGGCATCATCTGCATCTTCATGCCGCCGCTGCAGCGGTTGGAGGACTACCTGGCTTTGCTTGCGGTGATCGAGCGCACCGCAGCCGAAACCAATTGCCCGGTCCATATCGAGGGCTATCCGCCGCCGCCCGACCCACGGCTCAACGTCATCAAGGTGACGCCGGATCCCGGGGTCATCGAAGTCAACATTCATCCTGTGGCAACCTGGCAGCAGGCCGTCGAGACCACGACGGCGATCTATGATGATGCGCGGCAATGCCGGCTCGGCACCGACAAATACATGATCGATGGCCGCCATGTCGGCACCGGCGGCGGCAACCATGTGGTGCTTGGCGGCGCGACGCCGATCGACTCGCCCTTCCTGCGCCGGCCCGATCTGTTGCGCAGCCTGTTGTTGTATTGGCAGCGGCACCCCTCGCTGTCGTATTTGTTCTCGGGCCTTTTCATCGGCCCCACCAGCCAGGCGCCGCGGATCGATGAAGCAAGGATGGACAGCCTCTACGAGCTCGAGATCGCGATGGCGCAGGTGCCGAATCCCGGCTTCGGCCATGTGCCGGCCTGGCTGGTCGATCGTCTGTTCCGCAACCTTCTCGTCGATGTCACCGGCAATACGCATCGCGCGGAAATCTGTATCGACAAGCTCTATTCGCCCGACGGCCCCACCGGGCGATTGGGATTGATCGAATTCCGCTCCTTCGAGATGCCGCCGCACGCGCGGATGTCGCTTGCCCAGCAACTCCTGCTGCGCGCCATCATCGCGTGGTTGTGGCGCCAGCCGCAGCAGGGCTCGCTGGTGCGCTGGGGCACGGCGCTGCATGATCGCTTCATGCTGCCGCATTTCGTCTGGCAGGATTTCAACGATGTGCTCGGCGATCTCTCGCAAGCTGGCTATGGCTTCGAACCAGATTGGTTCGAGGCGCAGCGCGAGTTTCGTTTTCCGTTCTATGGCAGCGTCGAATATTCCGGGGTACGACTTGAGTTGCGGCAGGCGCTCGAGCCCTGGCACGTGCTCGGCGAGGAATCCGCAGGCGGCGGCACCGTGCGGTTCGTCGATTCGTCGGTGGACCGGCTGCAGGGGAAGGCGGCGGGG
>Ga0081455_10000451_pt1 | contig 54150 bp, 35 predicted proteins | sample TabmetS3T2R1_FD_70207 | JGI IMG/M metagenome (GOLD analysis project Ga0081455, IMG submission 70207) | Tabebuia heterophylla rhizosphere microbial communities from the University of Puerto Rico - S3T2R1 | ecosystem: Host-associated > Plants > Roots > Rhizosphere ...
GAGCCTGGGTGACGGCGTCGACCTGCTTCTTGGCTTCGCCATAGCTGATCTTCAGCCACTCGCGGTCGGGACCTCGGCGCTGCGCCAGCCAAATCCGTTCGGGAGCCTCTTTGGCCCAGCGCGCCAGGAAGATCGGGATGTGCTGCTCGTACGGCTTCAGGCGATGATTCGACTGCAGCAGGATCGAGCCGTCCGCCCGCCTGTCGACGTGGATGTCGCGGCTCAGGAAATCGATGGGCTTGAAGGGCACCTGCATCAGGCTGTCCAAAGGCGATCCTCCCGGTATTGTGCTGTTTGCACCGATTTAGAGGTTGGGACCGGTCGGGAGCAAGTGGGGGCATGTTGGGGGACCTAAGAGCTCATCGATGGCTGCAGCTCGCTGCAGGCATTGTCTGCATGGTGATGATCGCCAACCTGCCTGACCCGGCCCTTGTGCGGCTGGGTGTCCGATCACATCGGCCGCGAGATCACCATGTTCATTGCGGCGCCCGGTCAAATGGAACCGTACGCCGTTCCATTTGACCGGGGGAAGCCGCTCTAAAACTGTTAGATTCTAGAGCACGACCTCCCACTCGGCTGATTCCAGCCGAGCGGGACGTGCTCTAGGCACCTGGGGCCAAGACCCCGTGATGTTCGGCCTGCCTGGGGGGCGTGGTCTTCTTCGCCTGGGGCGAGGTGGCGAGCCTGTTTCCCGCGACGTGCGCCGACTACTACGGACCACGATACGCCACCGGCAATGCCGGCCTGATCTACACCGCCAAGGGCGCTTCGCTGTTCGCTCCCCTGGCCAGCCTGCTGGCCGCGGCGACCGGGCACTGGCAACGCTGTCCTTGCGATCGCGACGGTCATGAATGCCGCCGCAGCGCCGCCGGCGATCGCCGTGCTGCGCCCTGCGAGGATGCAGCAAGTCTTGTTGTCAGGCGTTCGTGCCTGAGCTTCATATAGAGTTAGGTTCGCTCCGCGAATTCGCGGGACACAGCCTGAATGCCCGTTCACAACGCCTCCGTTTTCGGCCAGATTGCGGCGCAGCACGAAGGGAGAGAACTGATGGATTTTGAATACCCCGACCGCACCAAGGCGCTTCTGGAGAAGCTGCACAAGTTCATGGATGAGGTCATCTACCCCGCTGAGCCCGTCTATGAAGAGCAGCTCAACAGCGCCAAGGATCGCTGGCAGCTTCCTCCGGTGTTGGAGGAGTGCAAGGCGGAGGCCAAGAAGCGCGGTCTGTGGAACATGTTCCTCCCGGCCGATCGCGACAGCGGCGATACGCACGGCACGATGGGGCTCTCCAATCTCGAATACGCGCCGATCTGCGAGGTGCTGGGTCGCTCCTCGATCGCGTCCGAGGCCACCAACTGCTCGGCGCCCGACACCGGCAACATGGAAGTCTTCGCCCGCTACGGCTCCAAGGAGCTCAAGGAGAAGTGGCTGAAGCCGCTGCTCAATGGCGAGATCCGCTCCTGCTTCGCCATGACCGAGCCGGCGGTAGCCTCGTCCGACGCGCGCAACGTCGAATGCCGTATCGAGAGCGACGGCAACGACTATGTCATCAACGGCCGCAAATGGTGGTCGTCGGGCATGGGCGATCCGCGTTGCAAGGTCATCATCCTGATGGGCAAGAGCGATCCCAGCGCGCCGGCCTACCGCCAGCAGTCGATGATCGTCGTGCCGCGCGACACGCCCGGCATCAAGATCGTCAAGATGCTGCACGTGTTCGGCTATGACGATGCGCCCCACGGGCATGCCGAAGTGATCTACGACAATGTGCGGGTGCCCAAGGCCAACATCCTGCTGGGCGAGGGCCGCGGCTTCGAGATCGCGCAGGGCCGCCTGGGACCGGGCCGCATCCACCATTGCATGCGCGCCATCGGCGTGGCCGAACGGGCGCTCGAAATGGCGATCAAGCGCGCCAAGAGCCGCGTCGCCTTCGGCCAGCGCATCTCCGAGATGGGCGTGACCAAGGCGCATGTCGCCGACATGCGCATGGAGATCGATATGGCCCGCCTGCTGGTGCTGAAGGCGGCGTGGGCCATGGACAGGTACGGCAACAAGGAAGCCCGCCAGCAGATCGCCATGATCAAGGTGGCGGTGCCCAATATCAGCTCCAAGGTGGTCGACCGCTGCCTGCAGCTGCACGGCGCGGGCGGCGTCAGCCAGGTCTTCAAGCTGGCCAGCATGTACGCCCACCAGCGCACACTGCGCCTCGCCGACGGTCCCGACGAGGTCCATCGCGACCAGGTCGGCCGCCTGGAGATCGCCAAGTACAACTAGAGACGTCCTCGTCCTTCGAGACGCGCCGGGCGCGTCTCGAAGGATCGCCGTCAGCGATAGTCGTGCATCTGCTCGATATGCCGACCAGATCGATTCAGGTCGCGCCGATCAATCGTTCAATCTGTGAAGCGCCCAAACGGCGGCAAGAAACGTCAGCACGTCGGCCACCCCGCGCAGGTAGAGGCCCCAGAAAAAGAATTCGATAAAGGCTTGCTGCTCTGCACTGCGCGAGAGCGGCTCGCCGAGCGCCAGCATGATCGGCGCCGCCTTGACCGTCAGCAGCAGGCCGAAGAGCGAAAACACGACGCCAACAAGAAGCGGCGCCATGGCGGCCCGCGAGCGATTGCGATCGAGATGATGGCTCACAGCCGCGGAGATCATCAGCAGAACCGCCGTGATGGCTTCCACCGGATAGACCACGAGCCCTGCGCCCAGATCGGCATGTCGGCTGTAGTCGGCCCAGGCCGCCGCTCCAAGCGCACGCCATGCCGGGCCGCCGACCAGGACACGGTCGACCACGGTGCCGGCCAATATGCCACTCGTGACGGTCGCCGCGACGAGCAACAAACGGGTTCGGATGTGAGCCATCGCGGTGATCGGCAGAGAGACGGCGAGGCGGCTGCCAGAAGCAGTTGCTGTCAACCGCACCTCGATAGACGCCGTTCTAGATGACCACGAAATTGCTGGCGGTCATGGCGAGGCCCGTGCTCGCGGTGGCGAACTGGACCTGAGCGCCGGCGCCGTTGCCGTCGGCGTCGTAGTACAAGGCACCGGTTGCATTGTTGTAGATGATGCGGTCGCTGGCATCGGCCGCCGCCGCGCCGATGCGGAACTGGGCCGCCAACAGCGTGCCCAGCGCAAGCCCGCCACCGGTGAACACTGCGTCGTCGATCCGGAGCTTGTCGGCAGCCACGACGAAGTCCGCCACCGTATCGACGTTGTCGATGTCGCTGAGCGTCGTCCTGAAGTCGAAAAAGTCGTTGCCGGCGCCGCCCGTCAAGGTGTCGTTGCCGGCACCGCCGTTGAAGATGTCGTTTCCGACGCCGCCCTGGAGATCGTCGTTGCCCGCACTTCCGGTCAGGATGTCATTGCCGTTGTCGCCGAAGAGGTTGTCGGCCCCGTTGCCACCGGCCAGATTGTCGTTTCCGTCGCCGCCGTACAGCGAGTCGTTGCCGGTGTCACCCTTCACGATGTCGTCGCCGGCCTCGCCGTAGAGCGTGTCCTCGCCATCGCCGCCGGAGATCGTGTCCTTGCTGGCATCGACCGTGCCGCCCGCGGTGCCGCCCCAGATCGTGTCATTGCCGTCGTTGCCGTCCAGCGTATCGAGGCCCAGGCCGCCGATCATCTGGTCGTCGCCGACGCCGCCGGCCAAGGTGTCGTTGCCGCCCTCACCGTACAGGTTGTCGTTGCCCAGGTTGCCGGTCAGCACGTCGTTGCCATCGTTGCCGTAGAGCGAGTCGTCGCCGATGCTGGCAACGATGACATCGGCGCCCGTGCCGGCGTAGAAGCGGAACCGTTCAATGTTCGCCACCGTGGTGCCGTCGCTCCCGGCGGTGCCATTCAGGTTCAGTGTCAGCCCGGCGCTATCGGGCGTGCGGGTCAGCTCGAAGGTGTCGAAGCCGGTGCCGCCGTCGACATGCTGCGCTCCAACACCGGCGTAGATCTGGTCATCGCCATCGCCACCATCCATCGTGTTGACGCCGAAGCCACCATAGAGCGTGTCGTCGTCCACGCCACCGTTCAGGACGTCATTGCCGTCGTCGCCGTAGAGGTAGTCGTTGCCGGCATCGCCCGAGATGACGTCGTTGCCGCCCTCGCCATGGAGGTTGTCGTTGCCGTTGCCGCCGCTGATCACGTCCTTGGTAAGATCCGATGCGCCACCGCCGGTGCCGCCCCAGATCGTATCGTTGCCGTCCTGGCCACTCAGCGTGTCGGCACCGGTCCCGCCGAGGAGGTAGTCGTACCCGGCGCCGCCGTACAGCTTGTCGTTGTCGGCGTCGCCATAGAGGTTGTCGTTGCCGTAACCGCCGGTCAGGACGTCGTCGCCGGCTCGTCCATAGAGCTGGTCGTTGCCTGTTCCGGCGACGACGGTCTCGGCTCCCGACCCGCCATAGTAAGTGAACTGCTCGATCCCCACGGTCGAGCTGCCGTCGCTGTTGCCGGCGGCGGCGCCATTGAGCGTGAAGGTGAAGTCCGTGGCGCTGGCGCTGCGATCCCACTGGAGTCGGTCGACCCCGGTTCCGCCATCGATGGTCTTCTTGCCGGTGCCGGCGTAGATCCAATCGTCTCCCGCGTCGCCGGTCGCCAGGTCGGTGCCGATGCCCGTGTAGATGTAGTCCGTCCCATTGCCGCCATAGAGCTTGTCGTTGCCGTCCTCGCCGGACAGGTAGTCGTTGCCATCCTCGCCATACAACGTGTCATTGCCGCCGCCGGCATAGACGGTGTCGTTGCCGTCGCCGCCGTGAACGATGTCGTTGCTGAGATCGGAGCCAGCGGAGACGTAGTCGTTGCCGTCCAGGGCATTGATGGTGTCGGCGCCGTCGTAGCCGTAGATGTAGTCGTCGATGTTCGAGCCGTTTATCGTCTCCCCGGCGGACGTCCCATAGTAGTTGGGCATGGATAGAGCTCCCCTGGCTTGAGTTTGAGTGTCGCGGATTCACCGCGCATCACGCGCTCGAACGGCACCCTTTGGGAGGTGCCGCGGCTACGCAACCACACGTGTTGTTACGCTGGAATGTTTCCCCGAAGCGCCCCGCCCTCCGATCATCGTTGCTTTCCCAGGCACTCCGCGGGATGGCAATGCAGGCGGTATTGCATACGGATCGCTCCGGAACCGTGGCAAAGCTCACACATCGCCGGCCTCCTTGACGACTAACGACAGGCAGCGATGCTTCAACGTTGCGTTCTTTCGCCTTGGGGAGGTTTCAGTGGAGCAGCCGCAGCCGAGATCAATGCCCAAATCCCAGCATGTCACGGAGCACCTCGCCAACGAGCGCACGGCGCTCGCCTGGCTGCGAACGTCGATCGCAGTGATGACCTTCGGCGTCGCGCTCAATCGCTTCAGCCTGTTCCTGCTCGAGTTTCATCGTACCCCGGAGTCCGAGCAGGCCGTCAACCGTCATGCCGAGACCGTCGGCATCGGTCTCATCGTGCTCGGTATCGTCATCATGCTCGGCGCTGCCTGGCACTACCTGCACGTCGCCGATACGATCGACCGCGAAATCTATCGACCGCGCCGCTCGGCGGTCATCTTGGCGTCGCTCGCCGTCATCGGGATCGGCGGCACGGCGCTGATCCTGCTGTTCTCGAGCTAACGCCGGGCGGAGCCCAACGGCGCCGGTGGCCCATCGGGGATACGCAGCAGTTCCGCCTCCGGCATCCCCGCCTCGTAGGCAGCTGCGAGTGCCGCCGGATCGAACGCAACACCGATCGGGTTGCGCCGGAAGGCGTCGGTCGTGAAGTAGGCCGAGCACTCTTCCTTTGTCTTGTAGCGATCGACCTGCAGCTCGACCGAGTTGCCGTCGGGATCGCGGTAGTACATCGACACCGTCGGACCATGATGGATCGGCCGGTACGGCTCGATGCCTTGGTCCTTCAGCCGGCGCCAGGTCGACAGCAGCTCGCCGATATTGCGGAACGTGTAGGCAACGTGCGCGAGGCCCCAGGCCTTGGCGTCGGGCTCGTGCAGGCCCTCGATATTCACGATGGCGAGCCGGTGATGCTCGTCGTCATAGGTGAGGAAGCAGATGAAGTCGTTGCGTTGCACGACATGCATGTTGAGCACGGTGCAGTACCACTCGGCCATCTTCGCCATGTTCGACGAGCGCAGCACGAAATGGGCGAACAGCGACGGCGCGATGGGCCTGGACTCGAGGCTACGGGCGGCAAGAACGGTGTCCATGCGGGACCTCCTGGTTTGGCGAAGTCTACGCCTTCCAGTGCCGCCGCAACAACCGCCCCGCGAATGCTGCTACTCCACCTTGATGCCGGTGTCGTCGATCATGCGCTTCCAGTAGGCAAGGTCCGCCTTCTGGCGCTCGGCGAAGACCTCGGGAGTCGTGCCGATCGGGTCGAAGCCCAGGCTCTTCCAGCGGTCGAGCGATGCCGGCTCCATGAGCACCTTGTTGATGTCGGCCGACAGCTTGTCGACGATCGGCCGTGGCGTCCTGGCCGGCGCGAAAATGCCGTACCAGCCTTCGATGGCGAAATCGGCGAAGCCCGACTGCTCCATGGTCGGCAGGTCGGGCGCCGAGGGCGAGCGCGTGGCGCAGGTCTGGGCCAATGCCTTCACCTTGCCGGCGCGCGCCTGCGGCAGGGCCGAGGGCAGGTTGTCGAACATGAAGGCGACGCGGCCGCTCATCAGGTCGGGCATGGCAGCCGAGCTACCCCGGTAGGGAACATGCGTGGCTTTGATGGCGGAACGCTTCACCATCAGCTCGGCGGCGATGTGCTGGGAGCTGCCGGGCGCGGCCGACGCATAGTTCACGCCGCCATCCTGCTTCCTGAGCCAGTCGACCAGCTCCATGGGGGTGTTGGCCGGTACGGACGGCGCCGTCACCAGTGCCATGCAGGCAGTGCCGATCAAGGTGAGCGGCTGGAAGTCCTTGATCGGATCGTACGGCAGATTGGGAAAGAAGATCCGGTTCGACGCGTTGGTGCTCTGCGTGCCCAGCATCAGCGTGTAGCCATCGGGCACGGCCTTGGCGACCATGTCGGTGCCGATCGCGCCGGAGGCACCGCCCTTGTTCTCGACGACGACGCTCTGGCCCCAGATCTCGGAGAGCCGCACGGTGAGCGCGCGCGACAGCGTATCGGTAGGCCCACCTGCGGTGAACGGAACAATCCAGCGGATCGCACGGTTGGGATAGACGTCCTGCGCGACCGCCGGAGCGGCGAGCGCAAACAGAATGGCAGTCCCCAACCACCAACAAAGCCGCATGGAGAAATCCTTTCCGTGTCGGCCCACGCCTTGATGGATGCGACCGTCTGGTGCAAGAGCTAATCAGCACGAGCGGAGGAAGAAAGGCATGGCGGATCGCCTGGCGGGAAAGGTTGCCCTCATCACCGGTGGCGCATCGGGTCTTGGCGCCAATGCCGCGGTCTTGATGGGGCAGGAAGGCGCCAAGGTCGTCGTGGCCGACATCGCCGCCGACCGCGGCAAGGCCGTCGCCGACAAGCTGGGCTCCTCCGGCCACTTCGTGAAGCTGGACGTTACGTCCGAGGACAACTGGAAGGCCGCGATCACCGAAACGATCGACAAGTACGGTGCGCTGCACGTGCTGGTGAATTCCGCCGGCATCGGTCTCGGCAAGACCGTCGAGGAGATCTCCCTCGAGGAGTGGCGAAAGGTGCATGCCATCGATCTCGACGGCGTGTTCCTGGGCTGCAAGCACGGCGTCGCCGAGATCAAGAAGCACACCCGCAGGCTCGGCGGCTCGATCATCAACATCTCGTCGATCTCCGGCATCATCGCCGGCGCCAACATGGCAGCCTATAATTCGGCCAAGGCAGGCGTTCGGCTACTCAGCAAGTCGGTGGCGCTGCATTGCGCGAAATCGGGCTACAACATCCGCTGCAACTCGGTGCACCCCACCTTCATCGACACGCCCATCCTCGACCGCTACCGCGATCGCTTCGGCAACGAGGTGATGCAACAGAAGCTGGGCCGGCAGGTGCCCCTCGGCCGCCTCGGACGGCCGGAAGAAGTCGGCTGGGCATTGGTCTTCCTAGCGTCCGACGAGTCGAGCTTCATGACCGGCTCGGAAGTGGTGATCGACGGCGGTATCTCTGCGATGTGACTTGGAGGAAAAAGCAATGCTGCTCTCTCTCGATGGACGCAAGATCTACTACGACCTCGCCGGCCCTCAGTCCGCGCCGGTCGTTTGCTTCACGCATTCGCTGAATGCCGATGGCGGCATGTGGGTCGAGCAGCTCGTGCCGCTGCTGGCGGCGGGCTATCGCGTGCTGCGGCTCGACATGCGCGGCCATGGCGGCAGCGCGCCGGTCGACGGCGACTATACGATGGATGCGCTGGCAGCCGACGTGAAGGGCGCGCTCGATGTGCTTGGCATCCCGAAGGTGCATTATATTGGCCTTAGCATCGGCGGCATGATTGGGCAGGGTTTTGCCCTCGCCTATCCCGATCGCCTGCTGTCGCTGACGCTGTGCGACACCCAGCCTGGCCTGCCACCCGGCACGGCAGGCAGCTGGGACGAGCGCAAGCAGGCTGTACGCAAGGCAGGCAGCGTGGCTCCTCTCGCCGACGGCACCATGGAGCGCTGGTTCACCGAGGAGTTCAAGAAGGTGAACCCGACTCGCTGGCGCGAGATCCGCGATTGCATCGCCAACACCACGCCGGCCGGCTTCCTGGGCTGCGCGGCGGCGATCCAGACCTTCACTTATGAGGACAGGTTGGGCGCCATCAAGGCGCCGACCCTGGTGATCTGCGGCGACGAGGATCCCGGCACGCCACCGGATCGCAACAAGCTGATCGCCTCGAAGATTCCCGGCGGCCGCTACGAAGGCATCGCCAAGGCCCGCCACCTGCCGAACGTCGAGCGGCCCGAGCCGTTCAACCGCATCATGATGGCGTTCCTGGCCGCCAACCGATAGGACATGACCATGGATTTCGCCTTCTCCGAAGATCAGCTCGCCATCAAGGACAGTGTCGGCAAGCTTTGTTCTCAATTCGACGACAAGTACTGGCTGAAGAAGGACAAGGAAGGCGGCTTTCCGGAAGACTTCTACCAGTCGATGGCCGATGCCGGCTGGCTCGGCATCGCCATGCCCGAGGAGTATGGCGGTGCGGGCCTTGGCATCACGGAGGCCGCCCTGCTCATGCAGACCGTGGCCGAGTCGGGTGCGGCGCTGCAAGGCGCCTCGGCGATCCATCTCAACATCTTCGGGCCGAATCCGATCGTGGTGTTCGGCACCGACGAGCAGAAGAAGCGCATCCTGCCCGACATCATCAAGGGCAAGGTGAAGGGCTGTTTCGCCGTCACCGAGCCGGACGCCGGCTTGAACACGACGGCGCTCGCCACCCGCGCCGAGCGCGACGGCAACGGCTACATCGTGCACGGCAAGAAGACCTTCACCTCGACGGCTCAGGTCGCCGACAAGATGCTGCTGATCGCCCGCACCACGCCACGCGAGCAATGCAAGCGGGCCACCGATGGCCTGTCGCTGTTCTACACCGACTTCGACCGTTCCAAGATCGAGGTGCGCGAGATCGACAAGATGGGCCGCAAGTCGGTCGACACCAACCAGGTGTTCATCGACGGGCTGAAGGTGCCGCTCGAGGACCGCATCGGCGAGGAGGGCAAAGGCTTCCACTATCTGCTGCACGGCCTCAATCCGGAACGTGTGCTGATCGCGGCGGAGGCGATCGGCATCGGCAAGGCCGCGCTGGCGAAAGCGACGCAGTATGCCAAGGAGCGCACCGTGTTCGGCCGGCCGATCGGCAAGAACCAGGCGATCCAGCATCCGCTGGCCGAGAGCTGGATGCAGCTCGAAGCCGCCAACCTGCTCACCTTCAAGGCAGCCTGGCTTTACGACACCGGCAAGGAGTGCGGTGCCGAGGCCAACTCGGCCAAGTATCTCGGCGCGCGGACGGCCTATGATGCCTGCGAGCGCGCGGTGCTGACGCACGGCGGCTATGGCTACGCCAAGGATTTCCACGTCGAGCGTTTCCTGCGCGAGGTCATGATCGCGCGCATCGCGCCGGTGAGCGAGCAGCTCATCCTGTGCTACGTCGCCGAACGGGTGCTGGGGCTGCCGAAAAGCTACTGAACGGTCAGTCGCCTTCCGGCGCCAGCGCCGTCACCTCGACATCGTGGGCGAGATCGCGGAAGTTGCGCCGCATCTCCTCCAGCGCAAAAGCCAGCGAGAAGAAGCGGCCCGCCGCCTCATCGGTCAGCTCGCGGGTGAAACCCTCGCGCCTCAGCGCCGTGGTCTCCGCCAGGGCCGCGACGAAAGCCTGCTCGAGCTCCTTCTCCGGCGGCGGCGGCCGGCGGCTCGCCAGCGCAAGGCCGCTGGTCCGCAGGAATTCGCTGCCGGCCCGGCCGATCGCCGCAAGCCGTGGGGCGAGCCGGCTGTGCACCGGTTCCGGCAGTGGGTCGCCCCGCGCAATGCGGCCGACGGTGACGACGTCATGACGCAGCCGCAGCAGGGTGCGGCGCAAAGGCTGGGTGTCCGGCTCCACCGAGAGTCGCGCCGAGCGCTCGCGCTGACCCTCGACTGCATTGGTGGTGAACTCGGTAATCGACTGGCCGATCCGATCGTAGACCCGCCGCAGGCTCTCGATATCGTTGCCGCTGAGCGGCCCCGCCAGCACACGCCCCAGCGCCTGGGCCAGAAGATCGAGGGTGCGCGCCGCCTCTTGGCGCGCCAGCCGGTGACCACCCGCCGGCAGGACCAGGAAAGCGACGACCAGTCCCACCACGACGCCAAGCGCGACTTCCAGCACCCGGTTGATGGCCGACTCCAGGGGACCCGAATGGGTGATGGCCGGCATCAGGACGACGATGATCGACGACACCGGCACGGCATTGAGGTTTCGCTTCAGCGCCGCCAGCAGGGCAAGCGGCGCCACCGCCAGCGTCAACACCAGCAGCAGGGCCAATTCCGTGTCGTGGGGAATCGCCAGCGCCAGAGCGGCGCCATAGATCGTCCCGCCGACCGTGCCGACCAGGTAGTCGACCGAGGTCTTGAGCGAGCGGCCGATGCTCATCTGGGTGACGATCAATGCCGTGAGCACCGTCCAGAGCGGCAGCGGCAGATCGAGCGCCTGGGCGAGGCCCAGTGCCACGACAGCGGCGACCGTGGTGCGGAGCGTCAGGGCGAGCTCCACCCGGTACTTGCGCACGCGTGCGCGCACCCAGCGCCACAACAGCTCGCTACGGCCGACGTTTATTCCCACACCGCCTACTCCCATACCGTCCAAGCCGGATATGGCCAACCCGGATATGAGCACGGAACAAAGGTCGTTTGCGGCAAAAAGGAGGCGGGCGCAAACGTGGTTGGCAACCACACTCGGCACGCGGGCGTTTTGTCGAAGCCAAGTCTCCTCATGAGCGGGAGGTTCCCGTGACCAACAGCCAGATGCATGCCGCGATCGCGCTCGGCAGCGCGCTGGTCGCCAGCGTCTTCATCGCCTTCCTGCCGCCGGTTCCGCCGGCCTCGGCGCAAAGCCAGGCCCAACGCATTTGCCGCGAGCAAGGCGTGAAGTCCGACTCCGACGCCTATGAATACTGCCTGTCACAGGCCACGCGTGCGCTTGAATGGGGTGAGCCTCAGATGGCCTACAGCTTCGCGCAGGTCGCTGCCGACTCCCACAACGCCTGCCTCGCCTATGGATTACGGCACCGGACCCCTGGCCTGCAGGCCTGCATAGGCAAGGAGACGACGACACGCGCTCTGATGATCTATGCCAATGAACAGATCCAATACGGTCCTCAGATTGCCGACCATCCGTAAGAGAAACCTCATGATCCGGCCGCAGACATTGGCGATCATGGCGGCCGGTGTCCTCGGTGCTTTGGCAGTGGTGGCGGCAATGCGCTCCCTCTCGACTGTCCACCAGTCGGGAGAAGCGCTGGTCTTCGCAGAGCGAACCTGCCTCGACTACGATGTGACGCCGCACACCCCTGCTTTTGACTCCTGCGTGCGCGGCGCTGCGAGGGCCTTCGAGCGCGGCGAGCCGGATGTCGCCTACATGCTCGCTCTTTCCGCGCGCGAAAAGCAGGGCGAGCGCGCCCGTTGAGCTGCCCTTTCCAACGGTGACGGCGTAGTCTCGCCGTCGATCATGACTGCGCTCGATCCTCTTCCATCGTCTGCCCTGCCCGCCGGCGTCCAGGCCCGTGTGCTGCGGGGCATCAACGGCCTCGACATCCACGTGCTGGAGGCAGGGCATGAGACGCCCGGCCGACCGGCAGTGCTGCTGCTGCTGCACGGCTTCCCGGAGATCGCGTACAGCTGGCGCAAGATCCTGCCGGCCCTGGCTGCGGCGGGCTACCATGTGATTGCCCCCGACCAGCGCGGCTACGGCCGGACCACGGGATGGGACGCGCGCTACGACGGCGATCTCGCGTCGTTCCGATTCCTGAACTTGGTGCGCGATGCGATGGGTGTCGTGACGGCGCTGGGCCACCATTCGGTGGAAGCCGTCATCGGCCACGATTTCGGCGTCACGGTTGCGGCCTACGGCGCCCTGCTGCGACCCGACTTCTTCAAGCGCATGGTGCTGATGAGCGGTCCGTTCGCCGGACCGCCCCCACTGCTTTCCGCGCAGCGGGCATCCAGCTCCGATATCCATGCCGCGCTCGCCGCCTTGCCGCGGCCGCGCAAGCACTACCAGTGGTACTATTCGACCCGCGAAGCCAATGACGACATGTGGAAGGCGCCGCAGGGTGTCCACGCCTTCCTGCGTGCCTACTTCCATCACAAGAGCGCCGACTGGAAGGCCAACAAGCCGGTCGAGCTCACGGGCTGGACCGCCGAGGAGCTTGCCAGGATGCCGACCTACTACATCATGGATCTGGCCGAAGGCATGGCCGGCACGGTGGCCAGGGAGATGCCGACCGCAGCGGAGATCGCCGCCAACAAATGGCTCACCGAGGCAGAGCTTGCTGTCTATAGCGGCGAGTACCAGCGCAACGGCTTCCAGGGCGGGCTGCAATGGTACCGTGTGCAGACGAGTGGACGCTTCAATGGCGATCTCGAGATCTTCGCCGGCCGGACCATCGAGGTCCCGTCGACCTTCATCGCCGGCCGCAGTGACTGGGGTGTTTATCAACGGCCCGGGGCGCTGGGGAGGATGCAGAAGAGCGCCTGCACCAACATGAAGGAGATCCATCTCGTCGAGGGCGCCGGCCACTGGGTGCAGCAGGAGCAGCCCGACGAGGTCAATCGGTTGTTGATCAGTTTCCTGAAGTCGACTTAGCCCTTCATCCGCCACTTCGCCGCCTCCGTGGGATCTGCATTGCAGGCGGCCGTCACGAGGGCAGCCGTGAAGCTGGCAGAGATATGCAGCTCGGCTTGGCCCACCTTGTCGCGCGTGTCGGCCGGTGTCAGCACGACGCGCAGGTTGGCAGCCGGATCATCGAACCCTGCGACCAGGCGCAACGCCGGAATACCGGCCTGCGCGAAGTTGGCGTGATCGGAATTGGTCATCAAAGGCCGCACGGTGCGCACGTTGATCCCGTTGGCCTCGGCCACGCCCAGCACGAACGGCTCGACGCCGGCATAGCCGCTGGTGAGCGCCGCGAGGTTTGGGCTGCCCGCCACCGAATCGAGATTGATGTTGAGCGCGATCCTGCCGCGCTCGGCGGACGTCAGCTGCTCGACATATTGCGCCGAGCCGGTGAGCGCCCACTCCTCGACACTGAAGAACATCACCCGCAGGCCGCGCCGAAAGCCCGATGCCCGCGGCGCGAGCGCACGCGTGACGGCGAGCACGACCGCCAGGCCCGTGCCGTTGTCCATGGCGCTCTCCGCCAGGTCATGCCCATCGACATGCGCGCTCAGCACGACCCATTCGTCGGTCTTGCCGGGATAGTCGTAAAGCAAGGTCTCGGTCTCGGCCGGTCCCTCCTCGGTCTCGATCATCATCGTCGCCGTCGGACAGCCGGCAGCGGTCCGGTGCAACCGCGCCGCCGTCTCGGGCGTGATGCCAAGCGCGGGAATGCCGTCGCCACCCTGACGGCCGGAGGATCCGGCGACGACATGGCCCGCAAGTGGCCCCGCGATCAGAAAGCCGACCGCGCCATGCGCGCGCGCCATGTCGTACTTGCGGCGGCGATGAATGGTGCCGGCAGCGAACATCAGCTCATGCCGCACCAGCACGATGCGTCCCTTGATGTCGGCAGCGTGCGCCTCGAATTCCTCCGGCGTGCCACGGCCGAGATCGATGACCTCGGCGGCGAGACCGCCCGGCGGCGTGGCGATGGTACGCACCAACGGATGGCATGGAACGCAGGTCCCATTGGCGAGGCGCAGGCTCGCTTGCCTGGCCCGCCAACCGCCATACGCCACGGGAATCGATCGACCGGTGTTGGCCGGCGACGCGGCCTTGACCCGGTCGCGCAGCAGCGCGAACGCGCGCCTCTCGCTCTCGGTGCCGGCGAGCCTGCCGCCGCAGTCGCAGATGTCGTTGAAATCACGCCACAGGGCTTTGGGATCAATCACCGAGCTTGGCCTCTATCAGGTCGAGGAAGGCGGCCGCGAGCATCGACGGCTCGCGGTCGCGACGATGGAACACGCCGATCTCGTAAAGGATCGCGGGCTCGAAGGGCCGCGCCACGAGGCCGAGATGGCTGAAGCTTTCGAACGAGAGCGGATCGACCAGGGACCAGCCGGTGCCCGCCGCCACCAGGCCGCACAGGCTGGCCAGGAACTCGGCCTCGACCACGGCATTGAGGCTGGCGCCGGCAGCAGCAAAAGCGGCGGCGATCTTCGGAGGAAGCTGCAGCGAACGGGCCGGCGCCACCATGGTCTGGCCGGAGAGAAGCTTGGGCGTCAGCACCTTGCGGTTGGCCAGCGGATGGCGCGGCGGCAGCAGCGCCATGCAACGCATCTGGTACTTGGCAACGGTCACCGAGGTCTCGTCGACCGGCAGCTCGGCGATGCCGATGTCGAAGCTTTCGCTCGGCAGAAGCTGGCTCACGACGTCGGAATGACGCGAGATCATACGCACCGACACACCCGGCCGCTCGGCCAGGAACTGCGACACCAGCTTGGGCAGGAGCGAGATCGCGGCCCACGGATGGCTGGCAATCGTGATGCGGCCGGCCTGCCCCTCGCGGATCTGTGCCGTCGCCGCCTGCAGGCGGTCGAACTCGCCGAGCACGCGGCTTGCCTCGGCATAGAACAGCATCCCTTCCGGCGTCGGCTTCAGCCGGCCGCCGGACGATCGTTCGAACAGGGCAAAGCCGATCGTCTCCTCCAGCCGCGCGATCTGGGTGCTGACGGCCGGCTGCGTGAGGCCCATTGCGCTCGCGGCAGCCGTGACCGAGCGATGATCGACCACGGCGCGAAACGCTTCCAGGAGGCGAACGTCCATCGCCTATAAACATCCTTTATGGGCCATTCATTCGACAATCTAGCAAAATCCCTGCCTCGGTCAGAACGAAATATCCATGGGCATAGAAATTGCTTATGATGTGAACGGCATCAGGTTTGTTGTTGCAGGGATAGGGGAGACGATGGCGGCGGCGCCGATCATCCTGGCGGAAAGAGTGACCAAACGCTTCGGCGCGCATCAGGTGCTGACCGCCGTCACGTTGCCGGTCATGGAGCGCGATGTGGTGTGCGTCGTCGGCCCGTCCGGCTCGGGCAAGACCACCCTGCTGCGCTGCCTGGCGTTGCTCGAGGCGCCGAGCGAAGGCCGCATCGTCATGCAGGGCACGACGATCGCGACGCCCGAAGCCGACCGCCAGACCAAGGCGGCCGCGCGCGTCGTGCGCTCCGACATCGGCATGGTGTTCCAGCACTTCAACCTGTGGCCGCACATGTCGGTGCTGGAGAACGTCATCGAGGCGCCCTTGCGCGTAAAAGGCATGGCGCGCGACAAGGCGATCGCCCTGGCCGAGACGCTGCTGGCCAAGGTCGATCTCTCGGACAAGCGCGACGCCTACCCGGCGCGCCTGTCGGGCGGCCAGCAGCAGCGGGTGGCGATCGCCCGCGCGCTCGCGATGTCGCCCAAGGTGCTGCTGTTCGACGAGGCGACGTCGGCGCTCGACCCGGAATTGCGCCGCGAGGTCCTGCTGGTGATGCGCCAGCTCGCGCGCGAAGGCATGACCATGCTGGTGGTGACGCACGAGATGGGGTTCGCGCGCCATGTCGGCACGCGCACCGTGTTCATGGACCGCGGCGAGATCGTCGAGGAGGCGCCGGGTGCCGCCTTCTTCGACGCGCCGCAGACCGAGCGCGCCAAGCGCTTCCTGCAGCAGTTCGAAGAGTGACGGGGAACAAGGAGGGTGATCATGGGTGTGGCAAGGAAGTTGAGGGCGCTTGCTCTTGCCGGCGCGATGGCGCTGCTTGCAGCGGGAGCAGCCGAGGCACAGCAGACGCAGTCCCGACTTTACGAAATCACCAAGAGCAAAAAGCTCCGGGTCTGCCAGTTCCCGCTCTACTACTCGATCTCGTTCCGCAATCCCAAATCGGGCGAGATCGAGGGCATCGACGCCGACCTGGCGAAGGAGCTCGCCAAGGAGCTCGACGCCAAGCTCGAGGTCGTCGAGACGAGCTTCGCCACCTTCATCGCCGACCTGCAAGCCGGCAAGTGCGAGATCGGCATGTTCGGGGTCGGCGCGACGCTGAAGCGCGCCCAGGCCGTGGAGTTCTCCAAGCCCTACCTGATCACCAACATCTACGTGGTCACGCGCAAGGACGGCAAGGTCAAGAAGTGGGAGGACCTCGATCAGAAAGGCATCAAGGCGGCCGCCTCGCTGGGCAGCTACATCGAGATCTTCATGAAGGACTACCTCAAGAATGCCCAGGTCGTGTCGATCGCACCGCCCAACACCCGCGAGGCCGAGCTGGTGGCGGGCCGCGTCGATGCCATCCTCACCGACTTCCCGACGGCGATCAAAGTCACCGACGAGTTCGACTGGGCGACCTACATCCTGCCCAGCGACAAGCTTGCCGTGACGCCCTATGCCTACGTCGTGCCGCCGGGCGACCAGATCTGGCTGAACTACGTCAACCTGTTCGTCGACACCATCAAGCTCGACGGCCGGTTGATGAAGTACGCCAAGAAGCACAAGCTCGATCCGATCGTGGCACCCTAGCGACCCCGGCATCCGATGTTCAGATACCAGTTCCGCTGGGACACGGTGTGGGGCAGCTTCGACTTCCTGATGTCGGGGCTGCAGATGACGTTGATCGTCTCGGCCGCGACCCTGGTGCTGGCGATGCTCGGCGGCCTGGTCATCGCGCTGCTCGACATGTCGCGCTACCGGCCGCTGCGCTGGATCGGCATCACCGTCGGCGAGATCGTGCGCAACACGCCGATCCTGGTGCAGCTGCTCTGGGTCTACTACGTGCTGCCCATCGTGTTCGGCGTGAACATCGACGCCCTGGTCGCGCTGATCGTGGGCCTCGCCGTCTATCAGGCGGCCTTCATCTCCGAAGTCTATCGCTCCGGCATCCAGAGCGTGCCGGCTGGCCATCGCGAGGCCGCGCAGGTGCTGGGACTGACGCCGTTGCAGTCGTTCCGCCGCATCGTGCTGCCGCAGGCGATCCGCATGACCTTGCCGCCGCTTGCCTCGAACTTCGTGCAGCTCATCAAGTTCTCCTCGCTGGGCGCCGTCATCTCGGTGAACGAGATCACCCGGCGCGGCATGGAACTGTCGGCCACCAACTTCAGGCCGCTCGAAACCTTCACCTTCATCGCCGTGGTCTACTTCTTCATCTGCTGGCCGCTCGCCATGGCGATCCGCTGGTGGGAACGGCGGCTGCAGAATCGTTGAATGTCTTCGTTCTTTCGCCATGAGCTCGTTCGCGGCGTAGAGGCCGCGTGCGAGCGCCTCATCGACATGACCCGTCGCCTGGTGGCGGTGGCCTCCCCCAACCCGCCGAGCGACACCTACGATGTCGCCCGCGTCGCCGAGACGCTGTTGCGCGAGGTCCCAGGACTGGAGATCGAGCGCATCGAGCCCGAGCCGCGCGTCATCAGCCTGATCGGGCGGCTCAAAGGCAACCGGGAGAAAAGCGGCCGGTTGGGCCGACGCCTGGTCTTCAATGGCCATCTCGACACCTTCCCCTTGCGCGAGGATCTCGCCTGGACCGTGCCGCCGCTCAGCGGCGCGCTGAAGGACGGCAAGCTCTACGGCCGCGGCGTCTGCGACATGAAGGGCGGCATCGCCTGCTCGCTGCTGGCGACCCTGCTGCTTGCCGAGCATCGCGACCGGTGGGCTGGAGAGATCGTGCTCACTCTGGCGGGAGACGAGGAGAACATGGGCTCGCTCGGCACGGGCTACATGCTCGAGCATATCCCGCACGCCCGCGGAGACGCCAATATCTGCGGCGATGTCGGCTCGCCCAGGGTCGTGCGCTTCGGCGAGAAGGGCCTGATGTGGGTCGAGGTCGAAGCCAGCGGATCGCCGGCGCATGGCGCGCACGTCCATCGCGGCGTCAACGCCATAGACCGGCTGCGCGCGGCGCTCGACCGACTGAAGGGTCTCGAGACGCTGCCGGTCGATGCGCCGCGCTCCGTCATCGACGCCATCGCGCGCGCCAAGCCTGTCTCGGAAGCGCTGTCGGGCGCGGGAGAAGCGGACACGCTCCAGCGCGTGACGGTGAACATCGGCACCATCGAGGGCGGCACCTCGCCCAACCTGGTGCCGACCCATGCGTTGGCCCGCGCCGACATCCGCTTGCCCGTCGGCATCACGACCAACCTGCTGACGCGCAAGCTCGACGAGTGGCTGTCGCCTTTGGAGGGCGTGCGCTGGCGCGCGACGCGGCGCTTCGAGTCCTCGTTCACCGATCCCGATCATGAGATCGTCCGGCGCACGGCGGCGGTGGCGGCGGAAGTGCTCGGCGAGACGCCGGCGGTGAACATGCGCGTCGGCGGCTCTGATTCGCGCTGGTATCGCCGATATGGCGTGCCGACCGTGGTGCTGGGGCTCACGCCCTTCAACATGGGCGGTGCCGACGAATATGTGCTGGTCGACGAGCTGATCGCCGTGGCCAAGATCCACGCGCTGGTGGCGTACGACTTTCTTTCCGCGGAGCCTTGATCATGGAGCGCCTCTCCGATTCCGATCTCTTCACCTCGCCCATGACCTTCATGGGCGCGTCCTACGGCCGGCCCGGGCCGGCCAACAAGGCCGCGATCCTGGGCATCCCCTTCGACTGCGGCACCAACATGCGCATCGGCGCGCGCGGCGGACCCGACTCGGTGCGCCAGCAATCGGCGCTGATGCGCCGCTTCAACCCGACCCATGCCGACTTCGATCCGGTCGCGGCGCTGGGACTGGTCGATTGCGGCAACGTCAAGCTCACGCCGTCCAGGATCGTCGACGCTTTCGAGCGCACCGAGCAGGCGGTCGATCGCATCGTCGAGGCGGGCGCCATCCCGATCACCATCGGCGGCGACGGCTCGGTCACCGTTCCCGTTGCCCGCGCGGTCGGCAAGAAGCACAAGAAGATGGCGGCGCTGCACATCGACTCGCACACCGATTCGTATCCGTATGGCGCGGAGGAGAAGTACAACGCCGCCACCCAGTTCACGCACGTGGCCGAGGAAGGCCTGGTCGATCCGGACTTCTCCTGGCACGTCGGCATCCGCAGCACGACCTACGCGCAAGGCGTCGTGCCGCGCGCGCTCAGCCTGGGCTACAAGGTGGTTTCGCTCGACGAGCTGGTGCGTGGGGGCTTCGCGCAACGCATGGCAGAGTTTCGCGATAAGGTGGGCAAGCGGCCGGTCTATCTCTGCTTCGACATGGATGTGTTCGATCCGTCCTGCGCGCCCGGCGTCTGCACGCCGTCCTGGGGCGGCCTGTCGGCCCGCGAAGGCATTGATCTTCTGCGCTCCCTGACCGACCTCAACATCGTCGCCGTCGACGTCAACACCGTGAGCCCGCCGCAGGACGTGAACGGCATGGCCGCCCACCTCTGCGCCCACGTGATCTACGAAACGCTTGTCTTGCTCTGCAGACAGATGGGCCTCGACCGCTAGGCTCCCCCTGGCCCGCTTGCTAGCGTCGCCATTGAACAAGACAACAAAAGAGGAAACGCCATGGATGCGGCGCTCGAAGCTTCCACCATGCGCAAGGTCTATGTGCGGCTGCTGCCGTTTGCCATGCTGTCCTACATCCTTGCCTACCTCGATCGCATCAATGTCAGCTTCGCGGCGCTCACCATGCGCGGCGACCTCAACATGTCGGCCGGCGATTTCGGCTTCGCCGTCGGCACGTTCTACTGGGCGTATTTCCTGTTCGAGGTGCCGAGCAATGTGATCATGGAGAAGGTCGGCGCGCGGCTGTGGATCGCCCGCATCATGATCACCTGGGGCATCTTCGCCGGCGCCACGGCCTTCGTCACCGGCACCACGAGCTTCGCCATCGTGCGATTCCTCCTGGGCATGGCCGAAGCGGGCTTCTTCCCCGGCCTCATCCTCTATTTCACCTACTGGTTCCCCGCCCGGCACCATGCGCGCATCGTCTCGGGCTTCCTGGTCGGCTTGCCGATCGCCGTCGCGGCGGGCGCGCCGATCTCGACAGGCCTGCTGAGCCTGGACGGCCTGTTCGGCCTGCGCGGCTGGCAGATCATGTACCTCGCCGAAGCGATCCCCACCATCATCATCGGCATCGCCTGCTACTTCGTGATGACCGACAAGCCGGACCAGGCGAAGTTCCTGACGCCGCCGGAACGCGACTGGCTGGTGAAGCAGATCGCGGGGGAGCGCAGAGCCAAGGAGCGCGTGCGCGTCTACTCGCTGATCGAGTCGATGGTCAATCCGCGCGTGCTGCTGCTGGCGCTCAACTATCTCGGCATCGTGACGGCAAGCCTCGGCATGCTGATCTTCATCCCGCAGATCATCAAGTCGCTCGGCGTCGAGAGCCACATGATGGTGGGCTGGCTCACCATGATTCCCTACATCTGCGGCGGCATCTCGCTGGTGGTGTGGGGCCGCATCTCCGACAAGATGAACGAGCGGCGCTGGAACCTGTTGGCCGCCTGCATGCTGTCGACAGGCGGCCTGGTCCTGGCCGGCCTCACCATGGGCACCTGGTGGGCGCTGGTCGGCATGTCGCTGGCGGCGATGGGCTTCTACGGATCGAAAGGTCCGTTCTTCGCCATGCCGCCGATGTTTCTCAGCGGCACGGCCCTGGCGGCAGGCTTTGCCTGGATCAACTCGATCGGCAATCTCGGCGGCTTCTTCGGGCCGTGGTGGGTCGGCTTCATGAAGGACGCGACGGGCAGCTTCTCCGGCGGCCTGTACGGCCTCGCGCTGCTGAGCCTCGTATCCTCGGTGGTGTGCGCCCTCTTCCTGCACATCCCGGACATCATATCGCGCACCGAGCAGCGGCCCGCCCTGGCCGATTGAGGTCAGTGCAGGGACTTGTCGAAGAAAGCCCGGGTCCGCGTCTCGGCATCCGACGCTGCCGAGGCATCGTAGGCGAGGTGATGGCTCTTGCCGTCCGCCACGATGAGCGTGCGGTCTCGCGCCTTGCTGTCGAAGCTGTGATAGGCGTTGGGATAGTAGACGATCTGCACCAGCTCGGGCCTCGTGAACCCGGCGGCCTGAAGCTTGCGGCAGTTGTCGGCAGAACTCCAATCGTCCTTGTCGCCGATCAGGACGAGCAGCGGCACGGCGACGTCGCGGTCGAACTGCGGCGCGCAGGCGGGATAGTAGGCGACTGCGGCCTTGAGGCCGTGCGACGCGAGGTTGTAGCTCCCCTGCACGGCGCGCATCGTCGTCCAACCGCCGTGGCTGTGGCCGATCAAGCCGAGATTGCCGCGCTGCACGAAGGGTTGGGCATTGAGGAAGTCCAGCGCCCCCGCCACATCGGCGACGCGCATGTTGGCGCTGACGACATTGCCACGGCCGCACACCGACTTCTCGCCGCGCGGGCCAAACGAATCCGGTGCAATCACGACATAACCCCAGCTCGACAGCAGCTTGCCCCACAGGGTCGTGTGCTCGCCGACGCCACCACAGGTATGGGCGAGCACGATCCCGGGATACGGCCCCGCACCGCCCGGCCGATAGAGCCAGCCCGAGATCTCCGGACCGGCGGGGCTGCTGCCGACGGCGATGCTCGGGAAATGCACGCTCTGGGCGGATGCACTGGCCGCAGCCGACAGGACGATGGAGAAGATCGCGATCACACGAAGCATGGCTCATAGTAGCCTGCAACTTGAGCCGAAACCTGGAGAAACGCCCGTCATGATCAAGACAATCGGCATGCTCACGCGCAAGGACGGCTGGACCCACGAACAATTCATGAAGCACTGGGTCGAGATCCACGCCCCGCTTGCGCACGCGGTGCCGGGCTTGCGCCGCTACGTGCAGAACCATCTCCGCGGCACCCGTGCCCGAGCCGACATCCCCGAGACGCCGCTCGAGATCGACGGCATCGCCGAGCTGTGGTTCGACGACCAGGCGGCCCTCGAAGCCGCGGCGCGGACACCGGAAATGAAGGCACTCCACGCCGACGGCGCCAAGTTCATCGGCCGCATCAAGAGCTATGTCGTCGAGGAGATGACGGTGATCGGATAGCAGCGCCGTCATTCGGGCTCGATGCCGGCGGCTTTCGCGGTGTCGCGCCAGATCGCGAGCTCTTCCTTGATGCGCTGGGCGAAGGCGTCGGGACTTTCGCCGCCTGGCTCGCTGGCGAGATCGCTGATCTTGGCGAGCGTCTCGGGCTCCGCGAGCACCGCCACGACATCGTCGCGGATACGCCGCGCGAGATCGGCCGGCATGTTGCCGGGACCGAGCAACGCGAACCAGGCGGGACGATCGACGCCGGGGATGCCCGCTTCGGCCATGGTCGGGACGTCGGGCAGCACCGCGAGCCGCTTCTCGCTGGTCACCGCCAGCATGCGCAGCGTGCCGTTGCGGTGATGCGACATCACGGTCAGGGGACTGGTGAAGCCGACCGGGATGTGACCGCCGGCCAGCTCCTGCATCATGGGGGCGGCGCCCTTGTAGGCGACATTCTCGATCTTGAGCCCGCTCTTCACGCGGAACAGCTCACCGATCATGCGCGTCGTGTTCTCGGTGCTGCCGAACTGGTACTTGCCCGGATTGGCGCGCGCGGCCGAAAGGAACTTTTCCATCGTGTCGAAGCCCGCCTTGGGCGAGCCGACGAGCGCGATCGCGCCCTTGACCAGCACGGTGATGGGCGTGAAGTCGCGCTCGGTATCGTAGGGCAGGTGCTTTGTCGTGAAGGGGTTGATCGTGTGCGCGCTGGTCATCACCAGCAGCGTGTAGCCGTCCGGCGGCGACTTCACGACGATCTCGCTACCCAGGATGCCGCTGGCGCCACCCTTGTTGTCGATGATGACGGTCTGCTTCCAGCGCTCGGCGAGCCGCGGCATGACCAGGCGCGCGACGAGATCGGTGCCGCCCCCGGCCGGATAAGGCACCACGACGCGCACCTGCTTGCTGGGGAAATCCTGCGCGCGTCCAACAGCGGGGGCGAAGGTCATTGCCGCAGCGCCGCCGAGCACGCTGCGTCGTTTCAAGCTTGTCATCGTTCCTCCCAGAGCGATCGCGAGTCCGCGATCAAAGTTTCAAGCCGATCGAGACCTGAGGCGTGCGCACCGGACCCGAGATCGGCAAACAGGTCGGTGACGCGTTGGGTGAAGTTGGCTGGCTTGCGAGCAAAAGTCCCGACCGCGGCCACGGCCCCCTTCTCATTCAAAAGATAGATGCCGTTCAACGCAAAGAGCGTCTGGCACAGGCAGGCGACGGCGCGGAACGCACAGCCGGCCAGGTAGGAAACATCGTGGCGGTCGAGGCTCTTCCGCGCATTGGCCAGCGCGAACTCGGCTTCCCATTCGAAGCACGTGCGCAAGGCGCGGGCAAGCGCGTGCGGATAGGGCTTGGTGCGGGCGTGCAACGCTGCGACCACGCCGTTCGGATCATGCAGCACGCGGCTGTAGGCGACCTCGCCCATGTAGATCATCGGCAGGAAGGCATGCGGATGGCCAGGCTGATAGGTGCGCTCGACCTTGCCGGCGTGCGCTGCGTCGATGGCGGCGCCGACGCGATCGATATTGCGGTAGAGCAGATCGACTGGGGCTCCTTTGATCAAGAGCCAACCGCCGCCATCGATCCAAGGGCCCCAGCCGCCGATCGGCGTGACCTCCGCGGCCGCGCCGCGATCGTCGAGGTTCGAGACGACTTCCTGCAGAGCGGCAATATCGATGGGCTGGGCCGCTCGATAGTACAAACCGATATCGTAGTCGGATGACCCCGTTGCAGTGCCTCGGGCCCGCGACCCGCCCAGCACGATCGCCTCGACACCGGGCACCGGCGACAAGGACCTGACCAGCGTCCGCAGCAGAGCTTCGTCGTTTACAATGGCCATGGCCTCAGGTAGCCCGAAATCAGGAGGAAAAGCATGTTCGACCTGGTGATCAAGGACGCGCAGATCTTCGACGGCTCGGGCGCCAAGCCGGTCCATGGCGACCTCGGCGTCGCGAACGGCCGGATTGCTGCCGTCGGCAGCAAGCTTGGTGCGGCCAAGGAGACGGTGACGGCCGACGGCCTCGCGCTGGCGCCCGGCATCATCGACGGTCACACCCACTACGATGCGCAGATCACCTGGGATCCCTTTGTCGATCCCTCGCCGGCGCTCGGCGTCACCACGGCCGTGCTGGGCAATTGCGGCTTCACCATCGCGCCCTGCAAGCCGGCCGACCGCGACCTCACCATGCGCCATCTCACCCATGTCGAGGGCATGTCGCTCGATGCGCTGCGCGCCGGTATCCGCTGGGAGTTCGAGAGCTTCCCGCAATATCTCGATATGCTGGCCCGCCAGGGCGTGGGGCCCAACATCGCCTGCTTTGCCGGCCATTCGGCGATCCGCACCTTCGTCATGGGCGCAGACGCCACAGAGCGCACCGCGACCGACGACGAGATCGCGCAGATGGTCGCCCTGGTGCGCGAATCCATGGCGGCGGGCGCCGTCGGCTTCGCCTCCTCGACCGCCGAAGCACACAACGGCGAAGGCGGCACACCCATGCCCTCGCGCCTGGCCGACGACAAGGAGCTGCGCGCGCTGGTCAAGGCGATGGGCGACAGCGGACGCGGCGTCTACATGCTGACCAAGGGCAGCAAGACCTCCATCCCCTATCTCGAGGAGCTGGCGGTCGAGGCGAGGCGGCCGGTCGTGATCGCCGCCCTCTTCCATTCCAACACCAACCCGACCGCGGCCTTCACCACGCTCGAGCAGGTCAACACCGCACGGGCGCGCGGGCACGCGCTGGTGGCGCAGACCTCGTGCTGCCCGCTCAGCATGGATTTCACTTTCAAGAGCCCGTACCTGTTCGAGAGCATGCAGGCCTGGAAGCCGGCGATGGCGGCGCACGGCAAGGAGGCGCTGAGGAAGGTGTACAGCGATCCGGCGTGGCGCGAGGCGGTGCGCCGCGAGCTGCAGGCGTCGCGCGGCCGGCTGGTGTTCAACAGCGAATGGGACAAGCTCTTCATCGTCGAGACCGCCAGGCCCGCGAACCGTGCCCTGGAAGGCGCGACGCTGGCCGAGCTGGCCAAGAAGGCGAACAAGGAGCCGCTCGACTGCATCCTCGACTTCGCGTTGTCGGAAGATCTCGACACGATGTTCGTGGCCCAGCTGCTGCACAATGACGAGAAAGCCGTGGGCAAGATCCTGGCCGATCCCAACACGCACATCTCGCTGTCTGATGCCGGCGCGCACCTCACCTTCTTCTGCGACGCGGGCTTCGGCCTGCACCTGCTGGGCCATTGGAGCCGCGATCTCGGCGTGCTCGACCTGCCGCAGGCCGTGCATCGCCTCACAGGGCAGCCGGCGCAGCTGTTCGGCATCCAGGGCCGCGGCCTGTTGCGCGAAGGCTATGCCGCCGACCTGATGCTGTTCGATCCCGCGACCGTGGCACGTGCCCCCAATCGGCGGGCGCACGACCTGCCGGCGGGCGCAGCCCGCCTCACGACCAGCGCCGTCGGGCTTCATGGCGTGTGGATCAACGGCGCCAAGGTCGCGGACGGAAAGGGCTTGTGTGCCGATCCCGCGGCGCGGCCGGGCACCGTGCTGCGCGCGTTCGACGCGTGACGACGCGCGCGGCGTGTCGCGGGAATCGGCGGTTTCCGAATTTCCAAGCACCGTTGCCGGGGTATCCGGAGAGGCGGCGCGCAAGAAAATGAGGTTGGCGCCCCTGCGGCCGGTCGTGCATGCAGCCTGGCCGGGGTTTGCGAGGTTTCCGGCGTTTCCGGGGTTTCCGACGTAGCAAGGCACCCCTCCGACAGCGCGGGCACGTGCTGCAACGTCGAACGAACGGGGGTTCATCATTTGGCCGGCTCTGCGAGGGTGGGGTCCGCCCCCATAGATACGGTATCGTTCGTCGATTCAAAGCGTTAGTAACGTGAGTAAGCTCCGTATTTGGTAGCAGCCAGCGCGGGAACTACTCTCCGGTTTGTTACGGGATCGTCATGCCTCCCTTTCCTGCCAACATCGATCTCTCCATCCTGGACGGCAGCAACGGCTTCAAGGTCAGCGGCGCCGCGGCGGGCGACGCAAGCGGCCGCTCGGTCTCGGCCGGCGATGTCAATGGCGACGGCTTTGCCGACCTGATCATCGGCGCCAACTTTGCGAGCCCGCACGAACATTACTCCGGGGCCACCTACGTCGTTTTCGGCAAAGCCTCGGGGTTCGGTGCGAATTTCGACCTGTCGAGCGTCGACGGCACGAACGGCTTCAGGCTGAGTGGCGTGGCGACGAACGACACGAGCGGCTTTTCGGTCGCGTCGGCCGGCGATGTCAACGGCGACGGCTTCGACGATGTGATCGTCGGCGCCGGCTTTGCCGACCCGCACGGAGATTATTCCGGGGCGAGCTATGTGGTGTTCGGCAAGGCCTCGGGGTTCGGCGCGAATCTCGACCTGTCGAGCCTCGACGGCAGCAACGGCTTCAGGTTGAGCGGCGTCGCGGCCGGGGATTTGGCCGGCCACTCGGTCGCCTCGGCCGGTGACGTCAATGGCGACGGCTTTGCCGACGTCATCGTCGGGGCGCCGTGGGCTGACCCAGGCCAAACCGGCGCAAGCTTCGTGGTGTTCGGCAAGGCCTCTGGATTTGGGGCAAACTTCGACCTGTCGAGCCTCGACGGGAGCAACGGCTTCAGGCTCAGCGGCGTCGGATCGGACGGCCAAAGCGGAACGACGGTGGCTTCGGCGGGCGATGTCAATGGCGACGGCTTTGCCGACCTGATCATCAGCGCACCCTACGTGGCAAGCTATGTTGTGTTCGGCAAAGCCTCCGGGTTCGCCGCCGATCTCGACCTGTCGAGCCTGAACGGCAGCAACGGCTTCACGCTCACGGGGCTGGCGACCAGCAGGATCGGCTCTCCCGCCGCCTCCGCCGGCGACGTCAACGGGGACGGGTTCGACGACCTCATTGTCGGTGCCGACGAAGCGGACGCGAGTTACGTCATATTCGGCAAGGCGTCCGGCTTTGACGCCAATCTCGATGTGTCGGGCCTCGATGGCAGCAACGGCTTCAAGATCAGCGGCGCCGTGCCAAGCGAGGCCAGCGGCCGGTCGGTTGCCTCCGCTGGCGACGTGAATGGCGACGGATATGCCGACCTGATCATCGGTGCCGAGGGCACCGCGCCGGGGGTACCGCCAGGGTTCCCTGGGGCAAGCTACGTCGTGTTCGGCAAAGCCTCAGGCTTTGGTGCGAACCTCGACCTCTCGACGCTCGATGGCAGCAATGGCTTCACGCTTATCGGGGTCGATGACGGCGCCCCGATCGGCCGGCCGCTCGCCTCGGCCGGAGATGTCGACGGCGATGGCTTTGACGACGTGATCGTCGCCGCCTTCGGCGTGGATGCTGCGGCGGGAGCGAGCTACGTGGTGTTCGGCCACTCAACCGCTTCATCGCCCACCATCGTCGGCACGGCCGGCCCGGACACGCTGACGGGCAGCAACGCGGGCGACACGATAAACGGCCTCGGCGGCGACGACACGCTCTCGGGCCTTGGCGGCAACGACGTTCTCGACGGCGGGACCGGCGTCGACACGATGGCCGGCGGCTCCGGCAGTGACACCTACTATGTCGACGATCCGCTGGATGTCGTCACCGAAGCGGTCGGCGGCGGCAGCGACACGGTGTTCACCACTGTCGACTATGTACTGGCCGCTGGGACCGAGGTTGAGTTCCTGACCGCCAATGCCGGCAGCACCGGCCTCGCACTGACGGGCAACGCCTTCAACAACACGATCAATGGTGCAGCGGGCGACGACATCCTGAGGGGCGGCGCGGGGCGCGACCGCCGCTTCGGCAAGAATGGCAACGACACGCTGGTCGTCGGCAACAACGATGTCGCAAGCGGCGCCGTCTATGACGGCGGTGCCGGCAGCGACACGCTGCAGTTCGACGATGCCACCACAGCCGATTTCACGGGCACGACGGTCACGGCAGTCGAGCATGTCGTCGGCAGCAGCGGTGACGACAGCCTCACCTTCACGCTCGGCCAGCTCGAGAGCTTCAGCAGCGTCGACGGCGGCACTGGCGACGATGCCGTCACGGCGAAACTGGTCGGCACGCTCGACGTCTCCGCGAGCCCGGGTCCAACCATTACCAGTCTCGAGTTCGTCCAGTTGCTCGGCTCGAGCGGCAACGATACCGTCACGCTGAGCGCCCAGCAGATCGTCGCATTCGACAAGATCTACCTCGCGGGCGGCACTGACACACTCAACATCGCCGTCAACGGCACGGTCGACTTCACGCCGTCGTTCCCCACTGTTCTCAGCGTCGAGCATCTCACCCTGCAGGGCAGCGGCTCGGTCCAACTGACGGTCGCCCAGCTCGACCAGTTCACGTCGATCGCGGCCGGCCTCGATGTGACGCTGGCCGATACCGCCGCGCATCTGCAGGGCCTCGCCCCGGCAAAGATCGCGCTGCTTGCCGGCAAAGGCGTCGACCGGCTCGATTCCACCACCGAGTCCTTGGACCTGTCCGTTGCCCAATACCAGGCGCTGGGCGCGGTGGCTCTCACCGCGGCCGATACCGTCAGGCTGGCCGACAGCGGTGCGACCTTGGCGGCGCTGACGGCCCTCCAGATCGGCGGTCTGGCGGCCAAGGGCATCGATGAGATCGATGCCACCAACGATGCTCTGACCTTGAATGCCGATCAGGCGACGGCTCTCGGCGACGTCGCTATCGCGCAGCTCGACCTCGTGACGGTGGCCGACAGCGGCAGCCGGCTGGGCGCTCTCACCACGGCCGACTTTGCCGCCTTCAACGCCGTGCAGATCGACCGCCTCGACGCCACCGACAATGCGCTGTCGTTGACCGTCGACCAGTTCAACGCGCTGGGCCTCATCACCCTCGCCCCCGACGATGCCCTGACGCTCAGCGGCACCGCGGGCGACGACGATCTCGACTTTCCGCGCCAGCCCTTCAACGTCGCCGACCGCATCGATGGCGGCGGCGGCAACGACGTTCTGTGGCTGGTCGGCGACTATCCCAGCCTCGCCTTCCAAGCCGCGACCGTGAGCAATGTCGAGATGCTGCTGCTTGGTGCCGGTAACGACTACGGCCTCGCGCTGGCCGACGGCAATGTCGGCGCAGGCCAGCAGGTCACCGTCAACGCCGGCAATCTCGGTGCCGCCGACGCCTTCACCTTAGACGGCTCGGCCGAGAGCGACGGCAGCTTCCGGATCGTCGGCGGCGACGGCGCCAACACCATGACCGGGGGCAACGGCGCCGACTCGATGTGGCTGGGCGGCGGCGCCGATCTCGTGCGTTACACCGCCGCCGCGCAGTCGACCTCGACCGGCTACGACATCCTCGTCGGCTTCGATGCGGCGTCCGATCATCTGCATGTCGCGAGCGGCGTCACGGCGGTCGACGCACCGATCACCACTGGCGCCCTGTCGAAGGTCGCCTTCGACAGCGATCTCGCGACGGCGATGGCGGGTCTCGCCGCCCATCACGCGGCGTTGTTCACCGCCGACGCCGGCGGCTTCGCCGGCCGGCAGTTCCTGGTGGTCGACACCAACAGCACTGCGGGCTACCAGGCCGGCGCCGATCTCGTCGTTCGTCTCGATAGTGCCGCCCATCTCGATCAGTTCGGCACGGGAAGCTTCCTCTAGCTGCGCCACGCGCGCTGTAATGCAACCGCCATATTGGTGCTTGTTTGCACACCTCGCCTGATCAGTACGCATGGAGAAAGTTGATACTATCGGTTGCTACGCGGTAACGGCGGCCATCGGAGTCGGCAAGCTTAGGCCGACCATGGCTGATATGGCGGCGTGAAGAATTCTCGATCTGTTTGGAGAATTGCCATGGCATCGTTTCCTGCCAACATCGATCTCGCCGCCCTCGACGGCGGCAACGGCTTCAGGCTCAGCGCCACACCGGGCGACGGCGGCGGCAACTCGGTCGCCTCGGCGGGCGACGTCAACGGGGACGGGTTTGCCGACCTGATCATCGGCGCTCCGTATACAGGCATGTATTCCGGGACAAGCTATGTCGTGTTCGGCAAGGCCTCCGGATTTGCCGCAGACATCAGCCTGCCGGACCTCGACGGCAGCAATGGCTTCACGCTCAGCGGCACGGCGTATGACGAGAGCGGGTTTGCGGTCGCCTCGGCGGGCGACGTCAATGGAGACGGGTTTGCCGACGTGATCGTCGGATCCCAATTTGCCAACGTGAGCTACCTTGTATTCGGCAAAGCCTCGGGGTTTGCCGCAAACATCGACCTGTCGACCCTGGACGGCAGCAACGGCTTCAAGCTCAGTGGCGTGGCGACATACGATGACGCCGGCCGGTCGGTCGCCTCGGCGGGCGACATCAACAGCGACGGGTTCGATGACGTGATCGTCGGCGCCCCCGGCGGCAATGCGAGCTACGTGGTGTTCGGCAAAGCCTCGGGATTCGCCGCCAATCTCGACCTGTCGGGCCTGAATGGCAGCAACGGCTTCAAGCTGAGCGGCGCGTCGGCGTCCGATTACAGCGGCGTTTCCGTCGCGTCAGCCGGCGATGTCAATGGAGACGGGTTTGCCGATCTGATCATCGGCGCCCAGTTCGCCACCTCCACCTATGCCGGGGGGAGCTACGTGGTGTTCGGCAAGGCCTCCGGCTTCGCCGCAAATCTCAACTTGGCGAGCCTCAACGGCAGCAACGGCTTCAAGCTCAGCGGCGTGGCGGCGTTCGACTCCACCGGCGCTTCCGTCGCGTCAGCCGGCGACATCAATGGCGACGGGTTTGCCGATCTGATCATCGGCGCCTCGAATGCCGACCCAAACGGAAGCGGCTCCGGCGCCAGCTACGTCGTATTCGGCAAGGCCTCGGGCTTCGCCGCAAATCTCAACTTGGCGAGCCTCGACGGCACGAACGGCTTCAAGCTCAGCGGCGTGGCGGCACTCGATCACAGTGGCATTTCTGTCGCATCGGCCGGTGACTTCAACGGCGATGGGTTCGACGACCTGATCGTCGGCGCCCAATTCGCCGACCCGCGCGGTCCAGGCTCCGGCGCAAGCTACGTCGTGTTCGGCAAGGCTTCCGGCTTTGCGGCAAATCTCGACCTGTCGACCCTCGACGGCGACATTGGCTTCAGGCTCAGTGGCGCGCCGTATGACCGGAGCGGCTACTCGGTCTCCTCGGCGGGCGACATCAATGGAGATGGCTTCGCCGACCTGATCATCGGCGCACCCGGATCCTTTGACGAGAAGAGCTACGTCGTGTTCGGGCACGCCCCCGAAGCACCGCTCACCCTTGTCGGCACGAATGGCCCCAACACGCTGACAGGTGCGAGCCTGGACGACACGCTGAGCGGCCTGGGCGGCGACGACACGCTCTCGGGGCGTGACGGCAACGACATCCTCGACGGCGGAACAGGCGTCGATACGATGAACGGCGGCGGTGGCGATGACATCTACCATGTCGACAATCCGGCCGATGTCGTCACCGAAGTCCGCGGCGGCGGCGCCGACACGGTGCTCGCCACCACGGACTACCGGCTGGCGGCGGACGCTGAAATCGAGGTGCTGACCGCCGACGCCGGAACGACCGGATTGAACCTGGTCGGCAACGCCTCCAACAACACGATCAACGGCGGGGCGGGCAACGACAGGCTCGACGGCGGCGCAGGCCGCGACGAGCTGCATGGCAACGACGGCAACGACGCCCTGGTCATCGTTGGTGGCGACGTCGAGATCGGCGAGACCTTCGACGGCGGCGCAGGCAATGACACGCTGAGGCTCGCCAATCCCACCAACGAGGACTTCACCCGCGTCACGATCACCAGCATCGAGACCTTCACGGCCAGCGGCGGCGACGACGACCTGCGCTTCACGCTGGGCCAGTTCGAGGGCTTCAGCACGTTCGACGGAGGCGCCGGCAACGACGCCGTCACGATCCTCCTCGGCGGCACGCCCGATGCGTCGACGGATACGATCGTCGCCAATGTCGAGTCGCTCGAGCTGCTCGGCAGTTTCGCCGACGATACTGCCACGGTCAGCGCGTCCCTGTTCATGGCCCTCGACACGATCAATCTCGATGGCGGCACCGATACCGTCAACGTCGTCGTCAACGGTACGGCCGATCTGACGCCCGGCCTGCCGAGCCTGATCGGTGTCGAGCAGGTCCAGCTCGAGGGCACGGGCGCCGTCCGCCTGACGCGTGCCGAGCTCGGCCGGATGAGCTCCATCGCGCCGGGCCTCGATGCGACCCTGGCCGATACGGCCGGGCTCCTGCAGTCGCTCACGCCGGCCGAGATCGCGCAACTCGACACCAAGGGAATCGACCGTCTCGACTCCACCGAAGATTCACTGCGGCTCACCGTTGCACAGTACAAGGCTTTGGGCACGGTGACCCTGACCGCGGCTGATTCGGTCCTGCTGAGGGACAGTGGCACCAACCTGGCGGCGCTCACCCCTGGCCAGGTCGGTGGCTTGGCGGCCCGGGGCGTCGACGGGATCGATGCCACCGACAATGCTCTGTTGCTCAGCGTCGCCCAGGCCAAGGCCCTGGGCGGCGTCACGACCACCATCGTCGATCTCGTGACGGTAGCCGATACCGGCGCCCGACTGGCCGCCCTCAGCGTAACCGACCTCGCGGCCCTCAACGCCGCGCACATCGACCGCCTCGACGCCACCGACAATGCGCTGTCATGGACGGTCGATCAGTTCAATGCGTTGGGTGGCATCACCATCGCGACCGACGATGCCCTGACGCTCAACGGCACCGCTGGTGACGACACCTTTACCTTCGGCCGCCAGCTTTTCAGCGCCGCCGATGACATTCGCGGTGCCGCCGGCAATGATACGCTGCAGCTGGTGGGCGATTACCCCAGCTTGGTCTTCGCGGCCGGCACCATCGCCAATGTCGAGACCCTCCTACTCGGCGCCGGCCATGACTATGGCCTCACGCTAGCCGATGCCAATGTCGGCGCGGGTCAGCGATTGACCGTCAATGCCGGCAATCTTGCCGCCTCCGATGCCTTCAGCTTCGACGGTTCGGCGGAAACCGACGGCCAGTTCAGCATCGTGGACGGCGACGGGGCCGACACCCTCACCGGCGGCAATAGCAGCGATTCGATGTGGTTGGGCGCTGGCGCCGATCTCGTGCGCTACACCGCCGCCGCGCAGTCGACCTCGACCGGCTACGACATCCTCGTCGGTTTCGATGCGGCGTCCGATCATCTGCATGTCGCGAGCGGCGTCACCGCCGTCGATGCGCCGATCACCACGGGCACCTTGTCCAAGGTCGATTTCGATGGCGATCTGGCAACAGCGATGGCCGGGCTCGCCGCCCATCACGCGGCGTTGTTCACCGCCGACGTCGGCGGCTTCGCCGGCCGCCAGTTCCTGGTCGTCGACACCAACGGCACGACCGGCTACCAGGCCGGCGCCGATCTCGTGGTTCGCCTCGACGGCGCCATGCATCTCGATCAGTTCGGCATCGCAACTTTCGTTTGAGAAAACTCTGCCCTTTCAATCCGGCACTGGCAGCGGCATAAGGCTGCAGGGGATTTGTCCGGGGGCACCATGCCGTCCTTTCCTGCCAGAGTGGATCTCACCGGCCTCGACGGGAGCAACGGCTTCAAGCTCAGCGGCAGCGGGGCTCCGGTCGCCTCGGCCGGCGACGTCAATGGGGACGGGTTCGACGACCTGATCGTCGGCGCCGCGGCGGTGGTGTTCGGCAAGGCCTTGGGATTTGCTGCCAATCTCGCACTGTCGAGCCTCGACGGCAGCAACGGCTTTACGATCAGCGGCATCGGACAGCACGACTACTCCGCCAGTTCGGTGGGCGCGGCCGGCGACGTCAACGGGGACGGCTTTGCCGACCTGATCATCGGCGCCGTTCTTACATCGCCGCACGGAGACAAGTCCGGAACGAGCTATGTCGTGTTCGGAAAAGCGTCAGGCTTTGCCGCCGACCTCGACCTGTCAAGCCTGGACGGGAGCAACGGCTTCAAGCTCAGCGGGGTAGCAACGGGTGACTTCAGCGGCGGGTCGGTGGCCTCGGCCGGCGACGTGAACGGGGACGGATTTGCCGATTTGATCATCGGCGCCGCCTATGCGGATCCTCACGGAGAGTCTTCCGGGGCGAGCTATGTGGTATTCGGCAAAGCCTCCGGATTTAGCACGAACCTCGACCTGTCGAGCCTCAACGGCAGCAACGGCTTCAAGCTCAGCGGCGTCGCGGCCGGGGAGCTCAGCGGCTGTTCGGTGGCCTCGGCCGGCGATGTCAACGGAGACGGATTTGCCGACCTGATCATCGGCGCCAAGGCGGCAGCGGGCCCGCATGGAGACTTTTCCGGGGCAAGCTACGTGGTGTTCGGTAAAGCGTCGGGGTTTGCCGCCAATCTCAACCTGTCGAGCCTCAACGGCAGCAACGGCTTCAGGCTCAGAGGCGAGTCAGCGGGCGACAAAAGCGGCTATTCGGTGGCCTCGGCCGGCGATGTCAACGGTGACGGATTCGACGACCTCATTGTCGGTGCCCCAGGAGACGCCGGCGTGGCCTATGTCGTGTTTGGCAAGGCTTCGGGGTTTGCCGGGAGTCTCAATCTGTCAAGCCTGGACGGCAGCAACGGCTTCAAGCTCATCGGCCCGGGGCGGTTCGAGCGCGGCGGCGCCTCGGTCGCCTCCGCCGGCGACGTCAACGGCGACGGCTTTGACGACCTGATCGTCGGTGCACCCTATGCGAACGCGAACGGAGACTTCTCCGGCGCGAGCTACGTCGTGTTCGGCAAGGCCTCGGGGTTTGACGCAGAACTGCGCCTGTGGACGCTGGATGGCACGAATGGCTTCGAGCTGGATGGCGTGGCGGCGCAAGACAACAGCGGCCGGTCGGTCGCCTCGGCCGGGGACCTCAACGGAGACGGCTTCGACGACGTGATCATCGGCACCTATCGTGCCGGGGTGAGCTACGTGGTGTTCGGCCATGCGCCCGAGGTACCGCTCGACCTCGTCGGCACGGACGCGCCCGACACGCTGACAGGCAGCAACGTGGACGACACGCTGAGCGGTCTGGGCGGCGACGACACGCTCTCCGGCCGTGACGGCAACGACACGCTCGACGGCGGAGACGGCGTCGATACGATGGTCGGTGGCGGCGGCGATGACACCTATCACGTCGACAACCCGCTGGATGTCGTCACCGAAGCCGCCAGCGGCGGCACCGACACGATCCTCAGCACGTCGGACTACCAGCTGGCGGCCGCGATCGAAGTCGAGATCTTGGCCGCCAACCCAGGAAGCGCCGGCTTGTCGCTCACCGGCAACGAGTTCGACAACACAATCAACGGAGCGGGCGGCGACGACACGCTGACCGGCGACGCAGGCGATGACATACTGAACGGCAACGGCGGTGACGACACGCTGAACGATGGACCAGGCGATGATATCCTGAGGGGCAACGACGGCGACGACACGCTGGTCGCCAGAGATTTTCCCTTCTACGCCTCCAACACCTACGACGGCGGCGCCGGCAGCGACACGCTCCTGCTCGCCGACGGCGTCGCCGACTTCTCACTCGACACGTTCAGCAGCGTGGAGCATTTCGTCGGCAGCAGCGGCGGCGACGACCTGATCTTCAGGCCGGACCAGTTCATGGCGGCTTTCAGCACCTTCGACGGCGGTGCCGGCAACGACAAGGTAACGCTTCAATTCGACACCAGCCCCTTCTTGCATGTCCCGCTCGACCTCTCGACGATGCCGGGACCAACCATCACCAGCCTCGAGTCTCTCTGGCTGCGCGGCACGGGAGACGTTGATACCATCACTCTCAGCGCGCCACAGTTCGCTGCATTCGACAGGATCGATCTCGGCGACAGCGCCTACCACCCTGACATCGTCAACGTCGTCGTCAACGGCACGACCGATCTCACGACAGCGATTTTCCCCACCATCGTCCGCGTCGAGCAGGTCAACCTGCAGGGCACGGGCTCGGTCCGCCTGACGGTTGACGAGCTCGGCAAGTTCACGTCCATCGCGGCCGGCCTTGACGTCACCCTGGCCGATCGGCCGGCCCATCTGGAAGCGCTGACGCCGACGGCGTTCGCCCAGCTCGCCGGCAAAGGCGTCGACCGCATCGACTCCACGACGGATTTCTGGCGCCTGTCCGCCGCGCAGTACCAGGCGCTGGGCTCGGTCGCCCTGACCGCCGCCGACACAGTCCGCCTGGCCGGCAGCAGTGCGGCGCTGGCGGCGCTCACGCCGCTGCAGATCGGCGAGCTGGCGGCCAAGGGCATCGACTGGCTCGATGCCACCAACAACACCCTGACGCTCACCGCCGCACAGGCCACAGCCTTGAACGGCGTCATGGCCGCCAATCTCGACCTCGTGACGGTGGCCGACATGGGTAACCGACTGGACGCCCTGACCCCGGCCGAGATCGCCAGCCTCAATGCCGCGCAGATCGACCGCCTCGACGCTACCGACGACGCGCTGTCGTTGACCCTCGACCAGTTCAATGCGCTGGACCTCATCACTCTCGCCGTCGACGATGCCCTGGCGCTCAGCGGCACCGCGGGCGACGACGAGCTCGACTTCTCGCGCCAACCGTTCAACGTCGCCGACCAGATCGACGGCGGCAGCGGCAACGATGTGCTGTGGCTGGTCGGCGACTATTCGAGCCTCGCCTTCCAGGCCGCGACCATGACCGATGTCGAGATGCTGCTGGTCGGCGCCGACCACGACTACGGCCTCACCCTGGCCGACGGCAATGCCGGTGCGGGCCAGCAACTCACTGTCAATGCCGGCAATCTCGGTGCCGCCGATTCCTTCAGCGTCGACGGCTCGGCCGAGACCGACGGCAGCTTCCGGATCGTGGGCGGCGACGGCGCCAACACGATGACCGGCGGCAACGGCGGCGACACGATGTGGCTGGGCGGCGCCGATCTGGTGCGCTACACCGCGGCGGCGCAGTCGACCTCGACGGGCTACGACATCCTCGTCGGCTTCGATGCCGCCGTCGATCATCTGCATGTCGCGAGCGGCGTCACCGCCGTCGATGCACCGATCACCGCCGGTGCCCTGTCGAAGGTCGACTTCGATGGCGATCTGGCAACAGCGATGACCGGGCTCGCCGCCCATCACGCGGCGTTGTTCACCGCCAACGCCGGCGGCTTCGCCGGTCGCCAGTTCCTGGTCGTCGACACCAACGACACGACCGGATACCAGGCCGGCGCCGATCTCGTCGTTCGTCTCGATGGTGCCGCGCATCTCGATCAGTTCGGTATGGCAACCTTCCTCTAGGAGCCTGTCCAAGAATGGGTGGACGGACAGGATTTGAAGTTGGGTAGGTTGGTCATGCGGCGGCGGCCAGCTTGTTGAGGTTGTGAGCGGTGCAGATGAGCGCCCATTCGGCTTTCGCTTTGGCCAGTCCGCGCAGCAGGAACTGTCTGAAGCCTCTTGCCTGCTTGATCTGTCCGAACACTGGCTCGACGATTTGCTTTCTGAGCCTGTAGCGACTTCTCCACCCACCTCGCCTGAGGCGGGTGCGCATCGCTTTGGTGAGCCGGCCTGTGAGATTTGGCTTACCTCGATCGGGATGCTTGGCTTGGCCGATTGCGACATAGCCGCTGATGCGGCGCTTTCGCAGGGCTTTGAGGTTGGCTTCGCTGCAGTAGCCGGCGTCGGCCGAAGCCTCCTTCGGCCGGCGGCCCAGATTGGCCTTGATGCCGTCGAGCAGTGGCACCAGCTGGTCCTGGTCACTCGTCTGCGCGACCAAGTCGTGGGCGACGATGATCTGGGCCTCGCCGTCGACGGCGGCCTGGGCGTTGTAGCCTTGGATAAAGCCATCCTTGGTCTTCAGGATGCGGCTCTCGGGATCGGTGAAGTTGCGCTGCGCCGTGGGCGGCGGTTCGTCCTTGGGCGGTGCGGCTGGCTTGCCGCTCTTCCTGCGGCCGGCAGCTTGGCGTTCCTCTTCCGCCTTCTGCCGGCGCCGTCGCTCCTCGTCGGCGGCGGCCCGCGCTTCCGCCTCCAGCTCGGCCTTGGCCTGGCGGATCTTCTCCAGCCGCTTCTGCTTGTCAGCCACCCAGTCGGGCAGCTCGTCGCCGCGCCGACCACCGTACCGCGCGTCCTCCTCGCGATCGGCCGCCTCAGCCGCGTTCAGCCAGCGGTCGACCTCGGCCGCAAGCTCCGCTTCCCGCTTCTTCATGCGCTCGTAGCTCATCGCCTTGTGCTTGGACGCGTTCGCCTTGATCTTGGTGCCGTCCAAGGCAACGTGCCCCAGCCTCACCAGGCCCGCCTTCTCCGCCAAACGCAACACCTGCACGAACAGACCCCCAAGCTTCTCCAGGTGCTGCCGGCGAAACTCCGAGATGGTGCGGAAGTCCGGCGCATCGCCCGCTGCGATCATCATGAAGTCCGCTCGCTCCACGCACGCCCGCGCAATCCGCCGCGACGAATACAGTCCGCTGGCATAGCCGTTCAGCAACAACGCCGTCAGCTGCCGAGGGTCGAACGGCGGCTGACCCACATCGCTGCGGTACCGCCCCATGATCTCGCTCAGATCAAGGCTCTCGCGAACCAGCGACACGATCAGCCGGCTCATATGATCCTTCGCCACATAGTCCTGCACGCTCGGCGGCAGGAGCTGAACCTCGTCGATCTTCCACGCCCGAAACTGCTTGCTCATCACTCGCTACAGAATCAGACTCAGCACTCCTTGCAAAGCAAATTCTCAGACAGGCTCCTAGCTCCAATCGGGCGCTCCCTCTTCGTGGTCATGGCCGACGAAGAGTCGCCTTTATTTGCGCACCTCACCCATACGGGGGATGCACGCAGTGGACGAATTGTTGTTCACTGCTGCTACGCGCGACGCCGCTGCCGCGGTCGGCCGAGGAATTGCCATGCCATCCTTTCCTGCCAACATCGATCTCGCCAGCCTCGACGGCAGCAACGGCTTCAAGCTCAGCGGCGTCGCGTACGACGACGGGAGCGGCGATTCGGTCGCCTCGGCCGGTGACGTCAACGGAGACGGCTTCGACGACGTGATCATCGGCGCCCCGTGGTCCGACCCGCACGGGGGTTGCTACGTGGTCTTCGGCAAAGCTTCGGGGTTTGCGGCGAATCTCAACCTCTCGAGCCTCGACGGCGACAAAGGCTTCACGCTCAGCGGCGTGGAGACCGACCTCACCGGCTTTTCGGTCGCCTCGGCCGGCGACGTGAACGGGGACGGCTTTGCCGACATGATCGTCGGTGCCTTGGGCGGCAATGCAAGCTACGTCGTGTTCGGCAAAGCCTCTGGGTTCAGTGCCACTTTCGACCTGTCGGGCGTGGACGGCAGCGACGGCTTCAAGCTGAGCGGTGTCGGGGCGCACGGCGATGTCGGCCGGACCGTCGCCTCTGCCGGCGACGTCAACGGCGATGGCTTCGACGACCTGATCGTCGGCGACGTAGAGGCCAGCCCTCACGGAAACCAGTCCGGCGCAAGCTACGTGGTCTTCGGCAAGGCTTCCGGCTTTGCCGCCAACCTCAACCTGTCGAGCCTCGATGGCACCAACGGCTTCAAGCTCAGCGGCGTGGCGCTGTTCGACCTCAGCGGCAGCTCGGTCGCCTCGGCCGGCGACGTCAATGGCGACGGCTTTGGCGACGTGATCATCGGCGCCTGGGGAGACCGCTCCGGGGGCGATTACGTGGTCTTCGGCAAGGCTTCGGGGTTTGCCGCCAATCTCGAACTCTCGAGCCTCGACGGCAGCAACGGCTTCAAGATCGCCGGTATACCGAGGAACACGTCCGACTCCTACGTGTCGGCTGGCGACGTGAACGGGGACGGTTTCGACGACCTCATCGTCGGTGCCGATGACTCGGATCCACACGGAGACGGTTCGGGGGCGACCTACGTCGTATTCGGCAAAGCGTCCGGCTTTGCCGCCACTTTCGACGCGTCGAGCCTCGACGGCAGCACCGGTTTCAAGATCAGCGGAGTCGCGCCAGGCGACTACAGCGGCCGGTCGGTGGCGTCCGCCGGCGATGTCAACAATGACGGCTTTGCCGACCTGATCATCGGTGCCGAGGAAGCCGACCCGCATGGCAGCCGTTCCGGGGCGAGCTACGTGGTGTTCGGCAGAGCCTCGGGTTTCGGCGCCAATCTCGACCTATCGACCATCGACGGTTACAGCGGCTTCAAGCTCAGCGGCGCCGCAGCAGGCGACCACGCCGGCGACTCAGTCGCCTCGGCTGGCGACGTCAACGGCGACGGCTTTGCCGACGTGATCGTCGGCGCGTCGTTTGCCGACCCGCACGGAGAATTTTCCGGGGCGAGCTATGTGGTGTTCGGTCATGCAACCGATGCGCCGCCTCAGCTCGTCGGCACCGACGGCCCCGACACCCTGACAGGCGGCGGCGCCAACGACACGATAGACGGTCTTGCCGGTGACGACACGCTGTCCGGCCTCGGCGGCAACGACGTGCTCGACGGCGGGACAGGCATCGACTCGATGGCCGGCGGCGCCGGCGGTGATACCTACTATGTCGACGACCCGTCGGATGTCGTCACTGAAGCCGTCGGCAGCGGCAGCGACACGGTGTTCACCACTGTCGACTATGCGCTGGCCCCCGGGAGCGAGGTCGAGTTCCTGACTGCCAGTGCCGGCAGCACCGGCCTGAAGCTGACCGGCAACGCGTTCGACAATACGATCAGGGGTGCCGCGGGCGACGACATCCTGACCGATGGGGGCGGCCGCGACGCGCTATACGGCAACGACGGCGACGACGTGCTGATCGTCAGCAGCGGCGGCGTCGCAGGTGGCGCGATCTATGACGGCGGCGCCGGCAGCGATACGCTCCGGCTCGACGCAGCCGCCGTCGCCGACTTCACGGCCGCGACGCTCACGGGCGTGGAGCATGTCGCCGGCAGCAGCGCTGACGACAGCCTCGCCTTCGCGCTTGACGATTTCCTGGCCTTGAGCACATTCGACGGCGGCGGCGGCAATGATGCCGTCACGCTCAAATTCCGCTACACGCTCGACGTTTTAGCGAACCCGGGTCCAACAATCACCGGCTTGGAGTTCCGCCAATTGGTGGGCTCGAGCATCACCGATACGGCCACGCTGAGCGCGCAGCAGTTCGCTGCGTTCGACCAGATCTACCTCGCCGGCGGCAACGACACCGTCAACGTCGTGGTCAACGGCACGACCGATTTCACAACGGCGTTCCCTAACCTTCTCAACGTCGAGCATCTCACCCTGCAGGGCACCGGCTCGGTCCGCCTGACGGTTGCCGAATTCGACCAGTTCACCGCGATCGCGGCCGGCCTCGACGTCACTCTGTCCGACACCGCTTCGCACCTGCAGGGCCTCGCGCCGGGCAAGATCGCGCTGCTTGCCGGCAAGGGCGTCGACCGCATCGGCTCCACCACCGAGTCCCTGGACCTGTCCGTTGCCCAGTACCAGGCGCTGGGCACCGTGGCCCTCAGCGCCTCCGATGCCGTCAGGCTGGCGGACAGCGGCGCGGCCCTGGCGGCGCTCACGCCGCTCCAGATCGGCGGCCTGACGGCCAAGCGCATCGACGGGATCGATGCCACCGACGATGCCCTTACGCTCAGCGCAGACCAGGCCATGACCCTGGGCGATGTCGGTATCGCGCAACTCGACCTCGTGACGGTGGCCGACACGGGCAGCCGACTGGGCACCCTCACCGCGGCAGACCTCGCCGCCTTCAACGCCGCGCAGATCGACCGCCTCGACGCCACCGACGACGCGCTCGCGTTGACGCTCGATCAGTTCAACGCGCTGAACCTCATCAGCGTCGTCGGGGACGATGCGCTGACGCTCGCCGGCACCGCGGGCGACGACGAGCTCGACTTCCCGCGCCAGCCCTTCAACGTCGCCGACCGCATCGACGGCGATGGCGGCAACGACGTCCTGTGGCTGGTCGGCGACTATCCCAGCCTCGCCTTCGAAGCCGCGACCGTGAACGATGTCGAGATGCTGCTGCTCGGCGCCGGCCACGACTACGGCCTCACCCTGGCCGACGGCAATGTCGGCGCGGGCCAGGAGATGACCGTCAACGCCGGCAATCTCGGCGCCGCCAATTCCTTCAGCGTCGACGGCTCGGCCGAGACGGACGGCAGCTTCAGGATCGTGGGCGGCGACGGCGCCAACACCATGACCGGGGGCAACGGCGGCGACACGATGTGGCTGGGGGGCGGCGCCGATCTGGTGCGCTACACCGCCGCCGCGCAGTCGACCTCGACCGACTACGACGTCATCGTCGGCTTCGATGCCGTATCGGATCATCTGCATGTCGTGAGCGGCGTCACCGCCATCGATGCACCCATCACCGCCGGGGCGCTGTCGAAGCTCGACTTCGATGGCGATCTCGCGACCGCGATGGCCGGGCTCGCCGCCCATCACGCGGCGTTGTTCACCGCCGATGCCGGCGGCTTCGCCGGGCGGCAGTTCCTGGTCGTCGACACCAACGGCACCGCGGGCTACCAGGCCGGCGCCGATCTCGTCCTTCGTCTCGATAGTGCCGCGCATCTCGACCAGCTCGGCACGGGAACCTTCCTCTAACGGCAATCGGATTACCGGACTGCCGACGCCTACGTGCAGGTGCTCTGCAACCTCTATTTGCAGATTCGACCCAATTGGTTAATGCACTCATCGCGTGAATTAGTGTAGTATTCTGCTACGTGGGACAACGGCAGCGAGACGAATTTTCGGAGGAATGGCCATGACATCCTTTCCTGCCAACATCGATCTTGCTGCCTTGGACGGCAGCAACGGCTTCACGCTCCACGGCGTGTCAGGCGACGACAGCGGCCAGTCGGTCGCCTCGGCCGGCGACGTCAACGGGGACGGGTTCGACGACCTGATCATCGGCGCCCCTTATGCGAGCAGGCCTGGAGTCTTCGCCCCCGGGGCGAGCTACGTCGTGTTCGGCAAAGCCTCGGGGTTCGCCGCCAATCTGGACTTGTCGGCCCTCAACGGCAGCAACGGCTTCAAGCTGAGCGGCGTGGCGGCGTTCGACGCCAGCGGCGACTCGGTGGCTTCGGCCGGCGACATCAATGGCGATGGGTTCGACGACCTGATCGTCGGCGCCCCCCTCGCGGACCCGCACGGAAACTCCTCCGGGGCGAGCTACGTGGTGTTCGGCAAAGCCTCAGGGTTTGCCGCAAACCTCGACTTGTCGAGCCTGAACGGCGCCAACGGATTCAAGCTCAGCGGCGTCGGAACATATGATGAAGCCGGTCCGTCGGTCGCCTCGGCCGGCGACATCAACGGCGACGGGTTCGACGACCTGATCATCGGCGCGCCCTTCGCGGACCCGCACGGAAGCTCCTCCGGGGCGAGCTACGTGGTGTTCGGCAAAGCCTCGGGGTTCGCCGCCAATCTGGACCTGTCGGCCCTGAACGGCAGCAACGGCTTCAAGCTCAGTGGCGGAGCGGCCTTCGACGACAGCGGCAAGTCCGTGGCCTCGGCCGGTGACATCAATGGCGACGGGTTCGACGACCTGATCATCGGCGCCCCCGACGCCGACGCACCCGGAAACTACTCCGGGGCGAGCTACGTGGTGTTCGGAAAAGCCTCGGGGTTCGCCGCCAATCTGGACTTGTCGACCCTCAACGGCAGCAACGGCTTCAAGCTGAGCGGCGTGGGGTCGTCGGACACCAGCGGCAGCTCGGTGGCGTCAGCCGGCGACGTCAATGGCGACGGGCTTGCCGACCTGATCATCGGCGCCCCTTACGCGGATGCGTCCGGAGCCTTCGCCTCCGGAGCTAGCTACGTCGTGTTCGGCAAGACCTCAGGATTTGCCGCCAACCTCAACCTGTCGAGCCTCGACGGCACGAACGGCTTCAAGCTCAGCGGCACAGCGGCGTGGGACACCAGCGGGAGTTCGGTCGCGTCGGCGGGTGACTTCAACGGCGACGGGTTTGACGACCTGATCGTCGGCGCCCCAAGTTTCTATGGCACCAAGATCTACGTGATATTCGGCAAGGCTTCGGGCTTTGCCGCAAATCTCGACCTGTCGAGCCTGGACGGCGACAACGGCTTCAGGCTCAGTGGCGTGCCATACGACCGGAGCGGCACCTCGGTCGCCTCGGCAGGCGACGTCAATGGCGACGGCTTCGACGACCTGATCATCGGCGCCCCAAGCTACTATGATGAAAAGAGCTACGTGGTGTTCGGCCACGCGCCCGAGGCGCCGGTCAACCTCGTCGGCACGAATGGCGCGAACACGCTGACCGGTGCGAGCGTGGACGACACGCTGAGCGGCCTGGGCGGCAACGACACGCTCCTCGGGCGCGACGGCAACGACGTCCTCGACGGCGGGACGGGCGTCGATACGATGAATGGCGGCGGCGGCGACGACATCTACCATGTCGACAATCCGTTGGACGTCATCATCGAAGTCTTCGGCGGCGGTACCGACACGGTGCTCACCACGGTGGACTACCGCCTGGCGGCTGACGTCGAAGTCGAGGTCCTGACCGCCGACGCCGGAACGACCGGATTGAACCTGGTCGGCAACGGCTTCGACAACACGATCAACGGCGGGGCGGGCAACGACAGGCTCGACGGCGGCGCCGGCCGCGACGAGCTGCATGGCAACGACGGCAACGACGCGTTGGTCATTGTCGGCGGCGACATCCAGTTCGATGAGATCTTCGACGGCGGCGCCGGCAGCGACACCTTGCGGCTCGCCAATCCCACTTTCGACAGCTTCACCGGCGTCACGATCACCAGCATCGAGACCTTCACCGCCAGCAGCGGCAACGACAACCTGCACTTCACGCTGGGCCAGTTCGAGGGCTTCAGCACGGTCGACGGCGGCGCCGGCAACGACGTCGTCATCCTCCAGCTCGGCGGCACGCCCGATGCGTCGTCGGGCCCGGTCATCTCCGGCATCGAGTCCCTCCAGCTGTTCGGGTCCTTCAACGACGATACCGTCACGGTCAGCGCGTCACTGTTCGCGGCCCTCGACAGGATCGACTTCGGTGTCGGCAACGATACCGTCAACGTCATCGTCAACGGCACCGCCGATCTGACACCAGGCCTGCCAAACCTGAGCGGCGTCGAGCAGATCAAGCTCCAGGGCAGCGGCGCCGTCCGCCTGGCGCGCCCCGGGCTCGGCAAAGTCAGCTCCATCGCGGCGGGTCTCGATGCGACCCTGGCCGATACCGCCGGACGCCTGCAGTCGCTGACGCCGGCCGAGATCGCGCAGCTTGCCGCCAAGGGCATCGACCGCCTCGACTCCACCGGAGACTCGCTGCGGCTCACCGTTGCACAATACCAGGCGCTGGGAACGGTGGCCCTGACCGCCGCCGACACCGTCCTGCTGACCGACAGCGGTGCGGCGCTGGCAGCGCTCACCGCTGCCCAGATCGGCAAGCTGGCGGCCAAGGGCGTCGATGGGATCGATGCCACCGACAATGCCCTGACGCTCAGCGTCGCCCAGGCCACGGCCCTGGGGGGCGTCACCGCCGCCGTCCCCGACGTCGTGACCGTGGCCGACACCGGCACCCGACTGGCCACCCTGGACGTGTCCGAGCTCGCTTCCCTCAATGCCGCGCACATCGACCGTCTCGACGCCACCGACGACGCGCTGACCTGGACTCTCGACCGGTTCAACGGATTGGGCAGGCTCACCATCGCCGCCGACGATGCGCTGACGCTCGTCGGCACTGCCGCCGACGATACCTTCACGTTCGGCCATCAGGTCTTCAACGCCGGCGACCATATCCACGGCGGCACGGGCACCGATACGCTGCGCTTGGCGGGCGATTACGCCGGCCTCGTCTTCGCGGCCGACACCCTGGCCAGCATCGAGACCCTCCTACTCGGGGCCGGCCACGACTATGGCCTCACGCTGGCCGATGCCAATGTCGGCGCGGGCCGGCAGTTGACCGTCAATGCCGGCAGTCTTGGCGCCGCCGATGCCTTCAGCGTCGACGGCTCGGCCGAGACCGACGGCAGCTTCCGCATCATCGGCGGCAGCGGCGCCAACACCGTCACCGGCGGCAACAGAAGCGACTCGATCCGGCTGGGCGGCGGCGCCGACCTGGTACGCTACACGGCGGCGTCGCAATCGACCTCGACGGGCTACGACGTCCTCGTCGGTTTCGATGCCGCGTCCGATCATCTTCATGTCGCCGGCGGCGTCACCGCCGTCGACGCGCCGATCACCACCGGCACCCTGACGACCGTCAACTTCGATGCCGACCTCGCGACCGCCATGGCCGGGCTCGCCGCGCATCATGCGGTGCTGTTCACCGCCGACGCCGGCGGCTTCACGGGCCGGCAGTTCCTGGTGGTCGACACCAACGGCACCGCGGGCTACCAGGCCGGCGCCGATCTCGTCGTTCGTCTCGACAGCGCGACTCACCTCGACCAGCTCGGCACGGCGACCTTCCTATAGCCAGCCGCCGGTCCATCCATTCTCGTCGTAGTCGGCCATGCACCGATCGACGAGCGCCTCCATCGCCTTCAGGCTGCCGCCGCGTTCGGCACCGGTCAGCGCCTGGGCGCGGATGTCCTCCCAGCCGCCCGAGTAGTTGCGCTCGTAGAGCTCGTGCCGGCCGGCGAATTCGGTGCCGACGGCGTCCCACAACAGCTTCATGATCTTGATGCGCTCGCGATGCCCCATGTCGCGCGAACCCCGCACGTATTTCTGCAGATAGGGTTCGATGTCGGGGCTGGCGAAATCCTTGACCGACGACGGCAGATAGATCAGTGCCGAGGTCACGGTCTTCTGCACGATGTCCTTGATGCGCGGCCAGGAATCGGGCGCGAAGACGCGATAGGCGACGGCAGCCTGCAGCTCCGGCAGCACCGCGTCGCCCTTCCAGGGCTGCGGGTTCGCGGCCATGGCGTTCGACAATGACCAGAAGAGGTGCCGCCACGCGACCACCTCGCCGAGCAGCACCTGGTTGGAGCGCGCTTCGTCGCCTCCCGTCGCGCGCAGTGCCTTGGCCAGCAGGCCAGCAATGAAATCGAGCTTCACGCAATAGCGCGTGCAGCCCTGGAACATCGCGCCGTGCAGGAACCCGGAACCGGGAAAGAAGCTCATCACCCGAGCCGGATCGCGGTAGATGAACACGTCCTCCCAGGGAATGAACACGTTGTCCAAGACGAAGATCGCGTCGTTCTCATCGAAGCGCGACGACAGCGGATAGTCGAACGGCGACGCGTGGCTTGCAGCGGCCGCTTCGTAGGAGGTCCGGCAGAACAGCTTCAGGCCCGGCGCGTTGATCGGCACCATGAACATCAGCGACATGTCCAGGTCGTCAAGCGCAGTCTTGGACGATTGGCCCATGAAATTGTAGTGCGTGAACGCGGCCGAGGTCGCCACCACCTTGGCGCCGGAGACATAGATGCCGGCATCCGTTTCCTTCTTCACGCTGGCATAGACGTCCTTCACCGCCTCGACCGGCTTGTGCCTGTCGATCGGCGGATTGACGAGGGCGTGGTTCATGAACGGCACCGCTTCCTGCGCCCGCTTGTACCAGCGCCGCGCATTGTCGGCGTATTGGCCATAGTATTCGGGAAAGGCGCCCAGCGTGTTGGAGAACGCCGCCTTGTAGTCGGGCGTGCGGCCCATCCAGCCATAGCTGAGGCGCGCCCACCCGGCGATCGCCTGCTGGGCGCCGATCAGGTCCTCGCGCGAGCGTGCGACACGAAAGTACTTGTGGGTGTAGCCGCCCGAACCGGTGTCGGTCGGGCACGTCAGCGCATCCTTGGTCTTCGGATCGTGCATCGCGTCGTAGAGACGGGCAATGGAGCGCACGGCGTTGCGGAAAGCGGGATGAGCGGTCACATCGGGCACGCGCTCGCCATCGATGAACACGGCGCGGCCGTCGCGCAGGCTTTGCATGTACTCGGCGCCCGTGAACGGGCGCTTGCGGTCGGCAATGAAGTCTTCCGGTCGGTTCATGACGCCCCCTTCACGATCTCGGCGATGCGCGGCAGGTGCTCGCGTCCCCAGTAGAGGTCGCCGTCGGGGAGCAGGAAGCTCGGCACGCCGAACACACCTTTGGCCTCGGCTGCATCCTGCACGGCGTTCAGCTCCCGCCGGCCTTCGCCGCTCGCGAACTCCTCGAAGGCCAGCGCATCCGCACCAGCGCGTTGCAGCACATCGGCGAGCGCGGCGGTGCTCTCGATGTCGAGGTCGCGCTTCCAGAAGCGCTCCAAGACTTCGTCATTGTAGGCGCGGAAGACGCCGTGCCGCCTGGCATAGAGCAAGCCGATCCCGGCGAGCGAGGAATCCCAGATCTTCTGCGTGCCGCGAATCGTCAGGCCGACGCGATTGGCCTCGCGGCGCACATCCATGTAGCTGTACTTGACGCGGCGCCACTGGTGGGCGTTGCGGTCCTGCTCCAGGACCCGGCCCTCACCATCGACCTTGGCGCTGCCCAGATAGGCGGGAATGTCGAGGACGTACGGCAGCCAATCGATCTCGATCCCGGTCTCGCGCTCCAGCCGATAGGCCGGATCCTTGGCGAGATAGGCATACGGGCTCTTGTAGTCGATGTAGAGCTTCAACGTCCGGGCGGGCATGCCACTCTGTCCCTCATCCTGAACCCGTCAGGCATGGACCGGCGGGCTCAAATGCAAGTCATTGGAATTGCCGCCCTGGAAGTGATCCGGGCCAGACGAGAGCGGCCCGCCATCGTCGCCGAACGCCGCCATGGCCTGCGCGAATCGATCTACGGCTGCGGCCATCGGCGGATCCCCCACGATCAGATTGAAGGCGTATCCCGTACCTGGCGATTGAAAGACCTCGCTGAGCTTGATGTCGACGTCGAGCGTCGTTCCGGTCAGCGGCCCGAGATTCAGAGCATGGTCGGTAAAGAAGGCGTTGGCCGACGCCACCGTCGAGAAGCTCTGCGACACGACATTCTGGCTGTTCACGAACACATCGAAGTTCAGCGACTGGAACCCGGCGCCGATCACCACCGGGTTGTAGAGACCGAGCAGGAGGTGATCGAGCGTGCCGACCTTGGTCAGGTCGACGCTGAAGGCGATCTCGCTGGTCGCTGTCTGCGGCCCGGAGCCCGACGTCGAATAGCCACCGCCCAACTCGCCGATGGCGAAATAAGTCGGCGTCGCGGTCGCCGCGAAGGCGGTGGCGATGTTCGGGTTGGCCGCCAGCACGCCATTTACAGCAGCCTGGCTCGGCTTGGCGGTGACGAACGCCACCGCCTGGTCCTGCGAGACGAAGGCCGGCGGCGCGCCGCCGATCAGGGCGTCAGCCTGCGCCGTGCTGGTGCCGCTCACGACTGCGTGCGCGTTCGCCGAGACGCTGGTGATCAGGCTGCCCGGTCGAAGCGACGCCCGGCCCGTTGCGATGACGCTGCCGCTGTTGCCATGGCCAATCGCGGTCGCGATGCCACCGCCACTGCCGGTGTCGCCCGTCCCACCCTCGGCGAACGCGAAGGAATTGACGTCGCGACCGGTTGCCTCCGCCATCGCCACAGCGCCACCGCCGGCCGCACCTGCGGAAAAATTGCTGAAAGTGCCGCTTGCGCCACCGACTGCCTTGGCAGTGACATCGACGGTGCCCACGCCTTTCAGCTTCGCGGTTGCGTTCGCGGCTCCGCCCGCACCAGCGGTACCACCTGAAAAGCCGATGCCTCCCGTGCCACCAATGGCGAGGGCCAGGGCCATCAGCACAGCGCTCTGGGTGGCGTTGGCCGTATCGTCGATGACGAGGGTGGACGTCGCCGCACCCCCTGTACCGCCGTGGCTTCCGTTGCCGAGACCGCCTGCGCCGCCGGTAGCCACTTGCGCCGCAGTGACGGTGCCGCCATCCGTCACGGCCTTCACCGCGTTCATCAGCGTCACGGCAGCGCCAGCGCCGCCCGCCGCCGCAAATGTTCCGGCTCCGCCATTCCCGCCGGTCGCTTCCACATCGATCGTGACGGCCGCGGCGCCCGAAGTCGACGCGGAGCCGCTCGCCGAAGCGGTGCCGCCGTTTCCTGCGGCATGGCCGTCACCGTTGCCCGCGCCGCCGGCGCCACCGAACGCTCTCACGGTCACTTTGACCGGATCCGTCGCCCGCGTGCTGCTGCTCGACGCCTTGCCGTTTGCTGTCGCGGCCCCGCCGGCACCGCCGTTGGCAAAGTCCGAAGAACTGCCGCCGGTGCCCCCGATGGCTTCCGTCACGGCGGTCAATCGCGCCACGCCGGCGAGCGTCGTGGAGGCAGTGGCGGACCCACCCGCCGGCGCCGCCAGCAGGCTTGTACCAACGCCGCTGCTGCCGCCCGCGGCGGTGTTGGTGACGACGACCACGGCACTTCGGTTTACGTGGCGTTTGTCGTCGAAGACCAGGGTCGAGCTTGCCGCTCCTCCGGCGCCCGCTCGCCCTCCCTCGGGCGACGAGCCGCCGGATCCTGCATTGGCGGCTTGCGACAGGTTGAGCCGTCCACCCTTGGTCGACCCGGTCACGGCGTTTGTCATGCTCACGGCCGCACCGTTGCCACCGTTGCCATCCTCGTTGCTGTCACCCCCGGCACCGCCGTTGGCGGTGGCGGAAACAGTGACGGTCGAGGCGCCGGCGCTGGCAGCACTTGCCTTCGCCGTCGCGACGCCGCCCGCCCCACCCGGGTCGCCGAACCCGGCGGCGCCCGCACCGCCGGTTGCGACTGCCGTGACGACAACGCTGTCCCCGGGGGCAGCCGTCGTGCTGGTGCCATTGGCAACGGCATTCGCGGCCCCGCCGGCGCCTCCACTGCTGACGTTTGTGCTTGCGGTGCCGCCGGTGCCGCCGGTTGCCTGCGCGAGCACCAACAGGCTGTGCGCTGCTTTGATGGTCGCCGTCGCCGTTGCCGCCCCGCCAACCGCCCCCTGCGGTTCGCCGAACCCACCGCTGCCGGCGTTGCCGCCAAAGCTTCTGACGATCGCGGTGACGCTGTCGCTGGTCGTGGCGTTTGCCGTGTCGTTGAAGGCCAGGCTGGACGTCACCTTGCCACCAGCCCCCGCCACCGTATCCGTGCTGTCGCCGCCGTTGCCGCCGTCGGCAATCTGCCTCAGCGTCAGCATGCCCCCGTCGCTCATCCCCCTGACGGCGTTGCTGACCGTAGCGTCGCCTCCCGCGCCACCTGCGGCGCGGCCCACCCCGGCACCGCCATTCCCGGCGTCCGAGACGGCACTGACGAAGACGGTCGATGCGCCCGAGCTGGTGGCCTTCGCGGTGGCCGTGGCCGAACCGCCCGTGCTTCCGACCTGGCCGGCGCCACTGCTGTTTCCGCCGGCACCGCCAAACGCCACCGCCGTAGCCGACACCGTGTCGCTCGCCAGAGTCGTGGTGCTCGCCGCGGTGGCGCGCGCAACACTCGCGCCGCCCGCCCCACCGGTCGTTTGATCCGTGCCGGCGCCGCCGGCGCCGCCGAAGGCAGTCGCACCGACCAACACCGAGCGGGCGCCGGTGATCGTCGCCGTGGTCGAGCCGCTGCCGCCGGCTCCCGCCGTCGCAGCGCCTGTGGCACCGCCTCGCCCACCCCTGGCAAGGGTGGTCACCGTGAGGGTCGCGCTCAGCGTGACGTTGGTCGTATCATCGAAGACGAGGGTGGAGGTTGCCCCGCCGCCCACTCCCGCGGCGGCGGTGCCGCTGTCGCCGCCGCTGCCACCGATTGCCGTCTGAGCCAGGTTGAGGGTGCCGCCCTTGGTCGCTCCGAACACCCTGTTGGTTGCCGAGGCATCGCCTCCGTGGCCGCCGTTCGCAGCCCCCGCCCCCGGCGCAGCACCGCCGGTGCTATCGCCACCGTCGCCGCCGGTCATCGTGACGCTGACATCGACGGTCGAGGCACCCGTGCTGATGCCCTGTGCCGTCGCGGTCGCCGTGCCGCCCATGCCGGCTGCATGACCTGCGCCATAACCGCGGCCACCATCACCACCGGTTGCATTCGCCGCGACCGTGACCGCGCCCACGGCCTTGATCGTGGTCGAGGCCGTCGCACTGGCGCCGGCCTTGCCCGAGGCATTGCCGGCGTCGCCGCCCTTGCCGCCGACGGCATTGGTCGTAGCATCGATTACCGCACTCCGCTCCGAGCTCGGCGTGTCGTCGAACACAAGCGTCGAAGACGCGGTTCCGCCCGCCCCCGCGACAGTCCCTACCGCGTCAATATCGCCCCCGGCGCCGCCTGCCGCGGTCTGCGTCAACGTCAGCGTGCCGGCGTTCGTCGCGCCCGATACCGCGTTGGAGAGCGTGCTGCTGGCGCCCTTGCCGCCGGCGGCACCACTGACGCCTCTGCCGCCATCTCCGCCCGTCTGTACTACGGATGCGGAGGCGAACGAGGAGGCGAGATCGAATGCCTGTGCGAGGGCGGTCGTGCCGCTGGCCACACCACCCGCCCCCGCCGTTCCGCCCAAGGCGGCCGAGCCGCCGGCACCGCCGAGCGCGGTCGCGCTCGCTGTGGCCTCGTGCGAGGCGCCAACGGCAGAGGCTGTCGCCGTCGCGCTTCCGCCGGCGCCGCCGTTGGCGAATTTGCCCGCCTGACCGCCGCCAAATCCGGCGCCCGGCGTGCCATTGGCGGTGCCGCCGGTCCCGCCTTGGGCTGCGCTGGTGGCGGTGATGGTCGTTCCGGCACTCGTCACGGTCAGCGCCGTGCCGGCGCCCCCTGAGCCCGGTGCACCGGCGTTGCCGCCGTTCGGATGACCCGTGTCGCCGTCGCCACCGTTGCTGCCGGCACCGCCCTGGCCGCCCAAGGCGGTCGCGGTGTTGTCGGCGTCGCCGGTCGTTGTCGCTATCGCTGTGGCGGAGCCACCTGGCTGCCCGGGCCCGCCATCCTGACCAGGTCCGACCGCGTTCGTGCCTTTGCTGCCGGCCGTTCCGACGACAATGACGGTGCTCATACGCGTTCCCCCCAAAACACTGCCACTTAATTCACACTCCAAACTCGCCCGGAGCAAAGGACATCACAATCAATCTCCGGCTTGCTGATTACCGAAGAGTGACACCTTGTACTGTTTGTCCGCGAGACCAAAACGCTTGCGTGCGTCGTCGCGGAGCTCGGCTTTCTTGATCTTGCCCGATTCGGTCATCGGGAAAACGTCGACGAACACCACGTGGCGCGGCAGCTTGAAGCTCGCGATCTTGCCGCGGCAATGGGCGAGCACCTCCTCTGCCTCGATCGCTGCCTCCGCCTTGCGAGCGACATAGGCCACCGCGACCTCGCCCAACCGTTCGTCCGGCAGGCCGACCACGGCAACCTGCTGCACGGCAGGATGCTCCAGCAGCAGGCCTTCGGTCTCCATCGGGTCGACGTTCTCGCCGCCCACCTTCAGCATGTCCTTGTAGCGGCCGAGGAAGCGGAGATGGCCGTCCGGCAGCCACATCGCCGCGTCGCCGGTGCGGAACCAGCCATCCTCGGTGAACGAGGCCGCCGTCTCGTTCGGCTTCTTGTAGTACGCCTTCATCACGGGCCAGCCGCGCACCTGCAGCTCGCCTGTCACGCCCGGTCCCGCGGCTTCGCCCGTGGCGTCATCGACGATGCGCAGCTCGAAGCCGATCCCCGGCCAGCCTGAGGCCTCGCAGCGATGCGTCTCGTCGTCGTCGAGCGAGGAGAGTGAGACGCCGAGCCATGTCTCGGTCATGCCGAAGCCCGACAGGTTCTTGATCGGCGCCAGCAGTCGGGCGCCGCGCCGCACGACGGGCGTCGCGCTCAACATGCCGGCCGCGAAGATGCCGGTCCGCAATGTCGAGAGATTGCGCGGCCGCGCCTCCTGCGCCTCGCTGAGACCCTTCATGTGCGCCTCGAAGCCGTGGACGATGGT